>OIXX01000189.1_pt1 | contig 48219 bp, 43 predicted proteins | sample 1588161 | NCBI WGS metagenome assembly OIXX01 (sample SAMN03283274) | human gut metagenome | biome: human-associated habitat; material: feces | host: Homo sapiens | place: Peru | collected 2012 | reverse complement strand
TCGAAAACGAACATTTTCCGGCCGAGATAGCACAGATGTTCGAACGTGATTGGAATAAATGTTCGACTGATTTCAACCCCCGCGCAACCATGCCGACGAGATGCATCCGGCACCCCGCCGGTTCGCGCCGCCGGCTCGCATCGCGACCGTCGATGCCGTCAATGACCGGACCGAGCGGTATGATGGCAGGCATGAACGAGTTCGTGCGCCCGTACGCGGCGTGCGAGGCGACCGATGACGCGGAAAGGATGTGACCGTGATGGAGACACCCGACGACGAGGCCGTTCTCGACGACGAGACCACGCCGGTGGACGCGGTCGACGGGACCGCCACCGGCGAGGGCGATGCCACCGGCGAGGGCGATGCCACCGGCGAGGGCGATGCCGCAAACGGCGTCGACGAGAGTGCGCCGAACGATGCCGCTGATCGCCGGATCGACGGGCTCATGGCCCGTATGGACGCCATGGACGGACGCTTCGACGCGCTCGAACGACGTCTGACGAAAACCAACAACCTGCTCAAAGGCCTGACCGGCATCTGCAGGTGCATCTTCAACGCCGTGCGTGCGCCGGAGGACGCATCCGATGCACCCGTACGGGACGAAGCCGCACCCGTACGGGACGAAGCCGCGCCCGTACGGGACGAAGCCGCGCCCGCCGACGACGGGCGATCCGTCGAGGACGGTCCGGTCGGGGAGCCGTCCGCATCGGACGTCCCGGACGACACGTCCGATGCGGACGGCTCTCCGGCTGCGATCGACGGTTCCGCCGAAGACGATGATCCCGCCGAAGACGACGAACGCGACGAACCCGTCGACGACGATCCGAGGGCGGGCGAATCCGCCGGGGACGCACCCGCCGCGCCGATGACGGCCCGGGCGGCCCCCGCCGTACGGACGTGCGTGGTGCACGACCCGATGGACGACATCGGCCCGCGCGCCGTGAACTCGCCCGCGGACGACCCGATCGACCGCACGGTGCTCGACGAGCTCGACCAGGGGTTCACCGCCCGTCAGGCGCTCGAGATCGCACACCCCGAACAGCGAAAGGCATGAGCATGGCCGACACCGAACCGAACGAGGGCGCCAAGGCGCCCAAGCCCACCGGGGGCAACGCCCCGGGCGACCTCGTGCAGCGCCACGTGCGCTTCGAGCGCCGGCTGAGCGAGCTCATCGACGCCAACGCGAAGGCGGCGTCGATGACCGCCAGCGAGTACATCGCCGCGGCCGTGGCCGACCGCGTGCGCCGCGACGCCGGCTTCATCGACGCGCCCACCATGGTGGACACGCGCCTGGCCGAGCTCACCGAGAAGGTCGTCAGTCTCGAACACACCGTCGAGACGATGGGCCGGACCGCGCTGGCCTCCCTGAGGGGCATCTCCGATCTGGCGCGCGGCGACTCCTACCTTGCCGACCGCGTCGGCAAGGAATATCCGGCCCGCACGGACGGGAAGGCGCGCTGATGGAACCCGAACGCGACGAAGGGGAGCGCACCCTCGACGAACAGGTGCGCGACGACGCCCGGCGTGACGGCGCGGACCGCACCGGCGGCGCATCCGGGCCCGCATCGTTGGCCGGCGTGGACAGAACCGGCTATGACCCGGGCCCCGACGTCGCGGGTTTGAGGCCCATCCCCCGCCCACTGGCGGACGAGCTGCGCCGCCGGCTGGCCGAGTGCCAGGACATGACGGTGGACGGCGACCTGGCGCACGGCCTGTCGCTGACCGCCGTGCTGTGCGCCTGGCTCGCCGCGAGCCTGCACGTCGACGACCCGGCCGTCGAGACCGACCCGTTCATGGCCCGCGCCCGCAAGCGCTTCGAGGACGCCATGGGCGACGCGCCCGTGCGCCGCAGGCTCGACGAGACCAACGGGGTCCTGAAGCGCATGAGCACCACGCTGGCCCGGCTTGCGCAGGGCGTGGACGACAACGGCGACGCCATCGGCGCCTCGCTTCTGCTCGCCGGCTACACCGCGGCATGGCAGGCCGACCCGGGACAGGCCGTCGCCGACCACATCGACCGCAAGCGCATGGTGGACGTCACCTGGCCGCAGGCCCTGCACGCCGTCGAGCGCGCCAAGGCCATCGCCCAGCGCGACGGCACCGGGCGGGCGCGGCGGGGCGGGGACGTACCCGTGAAACCCGCGTCGCGGCGGCAGCAGCCCGCCACACGGTACGCGGCGGCGAACACATCGCAACCGGCGCAGCCCGTGCAGTCCGCGCAACGCACGCCGCAGTCGACGCAACAGGCGTCGCGGCCGGCGCAGCCGGCGCAACGCACGCAATCGCAGCCCCGGCCGGCACGACAGACGCCACAACCGGCACGACAGACGTCACAACCTGCACGACAGACGTCACAACCTGCACGACAGACGTCACAACCGGCGCAACGCACGCAACAGCGGTCCCAGTCGGCGAAACGGCAGCCGACATTCGACGAGATGCTGCACGCCCACGACGACGAGTGAGACCACATCCGACAAGGAGCATGAATCCATGGCACAGACGGCCACCGACGCGCAGGGCGCGCGTCCCTATGCGGTCAGGACCTCGCTGGCCCAGTCCAAGCTCGAACAGAACGTCAACCCCTTCGGCGCCGACTCCGGCTCGCGCTACGTGCCGCTGGGCTCCATCCTCCTGTGGGCGGGCGCCATCGGCGTCATCGTGTGGGTCGGCTTCGCGATCCTGACGTTCGGGGCGTCCGTGCCGTGGGTGATCGCCTGGGGCGCCTGGGGCCTGATCGCCTCGGCCTACCTCATCGCCCAGACGCCGCTTCGCGAGTACCGCTTCGCCTCGATCCGGGTCGTGGCCGACTACTGGCGGCACAAGCGGCGCGTGCGCACCACCGGCGGCACGCCGATCGCCGAGATCATGGCGGTCTCCAACGTCCTCGACGTGCGGCCCGACGGCCTGATCGAGATGCTCGGCGGCGTCAAGGGCTACGCCTACGACGTGGTGGGCACCGCCTCGAAGTTCCTCTTCGGCTCCTCGCAGCAGGCCGTCACCGGCGCCTGGGACATGTTCACCCGCCACCTCGACCCCGAGGTGACCATGAGCGTGTACACCGTCAAGTCCGGCGAGAACGTGGCCCCGCAATTGAAGGCCCTGGCCGCCCGCCGGGCGGCGCTGGGGCCGGATGCCGACCCCGAGCTCCTGGAACTGCTCGCCGAGCAGGAGTACGCCCTGTCCGGCTACATCTCCCGGCGCTTCCAGACCATCGACCAGATCATCGTGCTCGCCTCGCCCAACGAGGAGGCGCTCATGCAGGCGGCCTCCGACCTGGAACTCGCGGCGGCATCCGGTCAGGACGACACCGGCATGGCCGTGGGGTCCGAGGTCTTCCGTTCGGCCCGCAGGCTCGGCCTGGCGGGCGTGCGCGACCTGCAGCACCACCTCCTGGGGCCCCTGGACGGGCCGACGGGCATCGACGAGTAGATCCGACAGGAAAGGACGCGAAGGCATATGGCAGCCCATGACGACATCAGCACCGTCGAGGAGGACTGGGCGGACTGGAAGAGCGAGCCGGGACTGACCCCGGTGCGCCGCTCGCGCATGTTCTCGCCGGACAACGACTCGGGCCACCGCGTGGTGGGCCGCACCGGCTACGTGTTCGCCTCGGACTACTTCATGGTCGACCGCGACACCTACGCCTCGGTGTGCGACCTCGTGCACGACGACGGCGTGGCCGAGTCGTTCCCGCCGTTCTGGCCGATCCGGCGCATCCCCACCATCCGCGTGGACGAGAAGCGCGGCGAGCGGGCCGAGGTCTCGGTCATCGACGTCATGGACCGCAAGTCGCAGGCCTGGATCGACAAGCACCTGCCCCGGGCCGGCAAGGCCATAGGACTGGCGGCCGGGGAGGTCGACGCCCGCGACAACACGCTGGGCGACAAGAACGCCTCGCGCGTCAAGCGCGCCGCCGGCGACATCGCGGTGATCACCTCGGACATCGCCAACCACAACGCGGCCTACCTGCACGTCCAGATGCGCCTGCTGGTCAAGGCCAACAGCCTGGCCCTGCTCGACCGCATCATCGCCGACATCAACCGCCAGTACGCCGAGCGCTTCGCCACGTTCTCCGCCGTGGCCCGCCCCGGCGCGCAGGAATCGGGCCTCAAGGAACTGGTCGGCACGGCCCCCGACGACATGGCCGGCAAGGGGCTGTACTTCACCTCGATCGAGCTGGGGGGCACATACAGCCTGATCAGCCACGGCATCAAGGACCCGGGCGGCGAGTACGTGGGCCGCATGTACGGCGACTACTCGACCTCGACGGTCCTCATCGACTTCGACAGGACGCACGACGACGCCGTGGTCGCCATCCGCGACATGGCCGCTCCGCCGGCCGCCTGGCTCGCCGCGCACCCGGATGCGCCCAAGCGGCGCTTCCCCCTCGGCCACCTGTGGGGCGCGAAGTTCGCGCAGGCCGCATTGCTCGGCGGCCACAAGGTCGTCCAGTTCGGCCTCGACGAGACGGACGTGTCGGCCATCGGCATGCCCCTGAAGAACCTCACCGCCAAGGTGGACGTCGGCGCCGGCGAGGTCAACATGTTCGAGATGTTCGACCCCAAGCTGCCCGGCGAGGAGACCATGGACGAGACGACCCGCCGCCGGGCGCACCTGGAGAACCTGCCGGCCATCTACTCGGCGCAGATCAACAAGATCACCGCGATGACCTCGATGCTCACCGACGAGAAGGTGGACGCCATGGTCTCCTCCTCGCTGGCCGAGGCGTTGAATCTCTTCTACACCGACCGGCGCATGTACCGCTCCGACCCCAAGCACCACCTGGAGGACCTGCGCCTGATCGTGGCGGACCACTCGACGGTGCCGTCGCTGGCGAACTTCACCATGTATCTCGGCGAGCGCGAGAAGTTCTACGCCGGCCAGCACGATCCCGGCCGGCAGAACGCCTACGCCAAGCTCTACGCCATCTACTCGGGCCTGCTCGACAAGGACGGGTCGCTGTTCAACACGACGACCTCGGACTCGATGGACCGGGCCGCCACCTCCCAGCGGGTCATCTACGACTTCTCCAAGCTCCTGTCGCGCGGGCGCAACGTGGCCCTGGCCCAGCTGGTCAACGTCTTCGGCTTCGCCGTGGGGCACCTCGACGCGGGCGACAAGATCGTCCTGCACGGCGCCGAGACCATCTCGGCCTCGCCGCTGGCCATGGACTACATCCGGGAGCAGCAGGCGAACCTGAAGCGCCGCGGCGTCGAGACGGTGTGGATCTACTCGACCGGCCCGACCGCGGCCATCGCCGACGCGGGCTTCAACCATCTGGAGCACGCCGGCATGGCCGTCTTCGGCCAGATGAGCGCCGCCGACGCGCATGCCTACGAGGAATTGATCGCCGAGCAGATGCCCACCGACCTGTTCGGCCACATCACCTCCTCGGCCCAGCCCGGCCTGGTCTACGTGCACCGCGGGAGCATGGAGAACGTCCTGTTCGTCATGGATCTGCTCCTGGGCTACGCCCCGGCGCGCTCGCGCCATCGCGCGGCCATATTGGGCTCGGACCCGACCACGCCGTTCACACCGGTGTCCTGATACCCGACACACGGGCCCGTTCGCCCGGCCCCGCCCCTCGTCGTCAACGGCGAGGGGCGGGGCCGTCTATCATGAAAAGCGATATCAACGACGGACATGAGAGGATCCCGACATGGCATATGACCAATACCCCGCATCAACCCCGCCGACGGACGAACGCGCCGGCCTTTCCGGATTCGACATCCACGGCCCGGTCACGGACGATCCGATGCCGGACGTCTACGAGGCGTCCGGCGCCAGCGCCGTGCTGGCCCTCACAACCGATGGCCCCGTGTTCTACGACATGAACGAGCCGGCCGACCGCGCGGCGTATGCCGGGCTGCCGGGCGACATCCCGGTGGTCAAGCTCCTGACCGACGTGGCCGTCCCCTCGGCCGAATCCGCCATGGTCGAGGTGAACCCCGACGGCGGCGTCAACGTCATGGTGCCCGACGGCTGGACCGCCCTGGTGCAGGGCGACCTCGGCCGGTCCGGGGCGCAGGACCGCGCCATCGCCATCGGCGCCGACTCGCCGCACAACGCCGGCGCGGTCGGCGTCTCCAAGGCGGCCGCGCTGTCCATGGATCGTCCCGGCGCCGCGCGGGTGACCATCGACGACGAGCTCGACCGCATCGGCAAGGGGCGTATCGCCACGGTGCAGACCCACGCCGGACTGCCCGTGCGCGGCGCGACGACGGCGACCGCACCGACGGACGACGGCGCGGGCAACACCCTGGAACGCTGACGCCGGCGGATCGGAGGCATCGCCATGGTCATCTCCATGCCCATCACCACGAAAAGCATCACCAAGCGCATCGACGAGCCCTCCCTGCCGATGTTCACGCCTTCGGGGGGACGGACGGTGTATGCGTTCGACGATGGGGACCGCGCCATCGAACGGATGTGCGACAGCCATGCCGGGCCGTCATCGTACTGGGCGAGGACGGCCCGGCATGGCTCGACATGAGCGAGCCGGCCGACCGGGCGGCCTACGCCGAACCGCCCGCCGGCACCCCGATGGTCAAGCCGATCGCCCCGTCCCCCGATGCGGCGGCGTCCGACACCTATGTGCGCGACCACACCGTCAGGGCCACCGAATACGGCGGCGGCGCCATCGCGGTCGGCCTGGTGGGCGGCTGGGTCGCACAGGTGCAGGGCGACCTGTCCAAACCCGGCGCCGCGGGACGGTATCCGACCATCTTCCCGACCAATCCGAGCTGCAACGCGGCCGTCGCCGTCTCCAAGGCCGCCGAGCGGTCCCCGGGCCGCGACGGGGCGGCCGTCGTCGATATCGACCCGGACCTGACGCGCATCGGCCCGCAGCGGCTGGCCGACATGCGCAAACACCGGCTGCGCGACGACATCCCCGCACGCGGCGCCGCGCCGACCGCCGCCGTGACGGCCATCGACACGGGCGACGCCTACGAACGCTGAGCGACGACGAACGAAAGGACGCATCATGATCTTCAGCACCACCGCACACGCCCTGGAGACGTCGGGCACCTCGCTGCTCGTCTTCTCGCCCGAGGGCGAGCGCGCACTCTATGACATGGGCCGCGAACGCGACCGCAAGACGGCGCAGACGCTGCTTGAGGGCGCCGACGCCGACCTGCCCATGATCGCGCTGATCCGCGCCAAGGACGAGCCGGACGCGCCCCGCGCCCGGCTCGTCATCGACGACGAGCCGGTCGGCGACCTGCCGCGCGCGCTCGACGTGCAGGTGCCGGCCGGCTGGACCGCCGTGATGCGCGGGAACCCGGCCGTCTTCCCCGAGGCGCTCGGGGGCGTGCGCCTGTCCTTCTCGGGCCTGGACACCGGGCCGGAGGGACCGACGAGCGTCGGCGACGTATGCGTCGAACACATGAACGACATCGACAACGAGCCGCTGTACGGCGGCCGGGTGATGATGGACCATTCGGACGGCGAGCTCGGGCGGCTGAACCTCGTCGAGGAGTGGAACGTCCTCAACGCCTCGGACCTGCCGGCCGAACCCGATGAGGTGGAGTCCACCCTGTCCGACAAGCTGTGGCGCAACCGCACCCTGGCCGACGGCATGATGTACGACCCACCGCAGGGAAGTTCGGCCGTGGTGTGCTTCAACGACGCGAACGGGCCGGACGTCGGCGCGGCGCGCATCTACGAGCTCGACAGCCGCACCGACCGGGAACTCCTGGCCGACCGCCGGCGCGCCGAGCGAGAGCGCGGCGGCCAGCCGCCGTTCTCGGTGGCGCTGGTCGGCGGCCAGTACGCCGGCGGGTCGCCGACCTTCTCCCAGACCTCGATCTGGCGCGAGGGCGGCGAGCTGCATGTCGAGGTGCCCTCGGACTACGCCGCGCTGGTGTACGGCGATCCCGAGGCCGCCGGATTCACGTCGTTGAACCTGGAGCCGGCCACCCGCGAGAGCGCGGGCGCCGTATGGCTCGATTCCGACGCGGCCCGGGCCGTACGGCTCAATATGGTGGAGGCGACGACCGACGGCCTTGAGACGCTGAGCGACGGCATGGCCCGCATCGTCGAGTCCGAAATGGACGATCCGCCGCTGTCGCAAACCACCCCGATCGCGGACGGCCCGGTCTTCGGCGAGGAGTCCGAGCCCGTCGCACACACCGAGTCCCCCGCATCGGCGTTCCCCGGCGTCACCCCGCCCGAGATACTCGCGCTCGCGCCCGAGTCCAGGTCAGCCGAGGACGACGGGCCGACGTTCTGATCATCGCCGGGCGCCCTTCATGGGCGCGCGAAAAAAAGAAAGGATGGCCGACCATGACCACCGTCACCCCCGATCCGTCCGTCCCCTTCGAGGCATCGGGCAATTCCGCCGTCATCGCCCTGTATCCGGGCGGCGAGGCCGAGCACCTCGACATGGACTCGCCCGCCGAGCGCGAGCGCTACGCCGCGCTCGACCCGTGTGTCGCCCGCATCGAGCTTATGACGAGCAAGAGCACGCCCTCCTACGAGGGCGCCTACGTGACCGCCTTCGCGGGCGAGGGGCGCAATCGCTTCGAGCTCTTGGTGCCGGCCGGCTACACGGCCCGCCTGACCGGCGACTTCGCCGCCCTGAACCCCGATGGCGACGTCATGGTCGCCATCGACGCCGACTCGCCGCACAACGCCGGCGAGGTGCGGCTCGACGGCGACCTGAATCTCACACGCCCGAGCCAGCTCGACCCCGACCGCCTGCGCCTGGCCCCGCCCGGGGGCGGCCATGGCCTGTTCGTCGACATGGACGACCACTACCTGACCCGCATCGACGCCCGGACGGCCGACGGCCATGCCATATCGGCCAGGATGCCCTCGCCGGGCGCCCGGTACGTCGCCTCGTATGAGGACGGGATGACGCTGGGCGGCAGCGCCGTGCTGGCCCCCGACCATACGGGCCGGTTCGTGGGCTACGATCCGGATACGGCCGCCGGGCGCATGGCCATCGCCATGCTGCCGATCGGCACGCCGACGGTCAAGGTGCTGACCGACCGCAACGACGCCTGGACGTCACCGTATGATACCACCGTACGCGAGAGCGGTGCGGGCCTGGAGGTCGTCACCGAGATCGGCTGCAACGTCGCCGTCGAGGGGGATCTGACGGCTCTTGAGGGTAGATCCCTGACCGTCAGGGCCGAGGAGCCGCCGTACCGTGACGCGGCGTATGACAAGGCCAACGGGGCCGTGGCCTTGAGCGCCCTGGCCGCGCGCACGCAGCATACCCTGACCGGCGGGGCGGTGGCCATCGAGGGGATGAGGGTCGAGCGCGACCCGGCCCGTGCCATGGCGTGGGCCGACGCCGCCGGCATCCCGCCGCGTACGAACGCCGCCGGACCGGCGACAAAGGCACCCGAAGCCGTACAGGGCGCACTCGACCTGGGCCTGGACTGATCCGGGGTCGACGCGCCGGCGCATAGTGGCGCGCCGGATACCGTGCTAGTCGATTGCGGGGCGTGACGACCCGGGTTATCGTCTCGCCATCGTCAAGATGTCGGCCACCGCGCCGGTTCGGGCAGTGAACGGCATCTTTGTACTTCGCCCGTCCCCCTTCGGCGGGGCGGGAAACGGGGGCCGGAGACACCCCGCATCGTGCAGGGCCCGGCCCCTGTGCTTTCTCCGCAACGATTCCCCCGATACCATGCGACCCCGCCGCGCCGGTGCGGCACCGGTCCCACAGGTCCCGCCCCACACCATTCGTTTGGCCGGGGTGCGGGTAGACTGGTGTCCATGCATGCATCGAACGATATGAACACGATCCGTCGCGTCCGGCTGGGCTCGGCGGCCATGAAGGCGCTCGCGGCCCTCTTCGCCGTGATCGCCATGGCGGCGGCCCTTGTCATCGCCGACCCGCCCGACCTGGCGCACGCCGACGCCACCGGCACCACCTGGGCCGGCGACCAGTCCATGAGCCACCTGTCCAGCTCGCTGGCCGGCTGGTTCATCACCGCGACCAACACCAACAACAACAAGGACGCCAAGCACGGTCCGGCCTCATTCAAGTCGACGGCCGACTCCACCGGCGGCGACAAAAAGGCGACCGATCCGTGCGCCGACGACGCGGGCCTGACGGACAAGGCCGACAAGTGCCTGACCGATGACGCCTGGAACAAGATCCTGGCCAACCCGGGCACCGCCGGCGCCTTCCTCGGCTTCTACAACCCGCAATACTCCGGCGTGCCGTTGGGCGGCCCGGCCTCGGCCTCGTCCAACGCCTCGCAGGACCATACCTACAAGTCGCTGCTGGCGACCAAGTCGGTCAATGTGGACGGCGACGCCTACCTCAAGACCGGACGTGCCGGCGTGGCCTCCTTCGCCTACTACGGCGCCACCCTGAACGCCATGGGCCTGGACTCCTCGGACTTCGGACGCAACGGCTCGGTGGGCCGCTTCGCCGGCGGCATGGTCATCCTCGTGCTCTACGTGCTGGCCAGCGCCATGACGGTCCTGTTCCAGATGGCCCTCAACATCATCAAGTGGATCAACCCGTTCCATTACCTGACCGCCTCGTTCGACTGCGCCAACGACAACGCCGGCACCTGGGGCACGGACGGTTCGGCCGTCGCCTCGGCCGCCGCGGGCTGCACCTACGAGACGCCGGGCGGCGGCGAGCTCGAGGTGCCCCACGCGCTCGAGCCGATCGCCAAGGGGCTCACGCGGATGGGCACGCTCTTCTCGGGCATCGGGCTGTTCATCACCGTGCCGGCCATCATCGCGCTGGCCATCATGCTCATCCTCTTCGCCCGCTCGGGCCACTACCGCACCGAGGGCTACCAGGCCGACGGCATCGGCGAGCGCACCGAGCGCATCCTCAGGTCCGCGGTCGTGCGCGTGCTCGTCATCGCCCTGGGCACGACCATGCTGGGGACCCTCGTCACCGGCACGCTCGATTCCATCTCGATGTCCACCCGCGCCACGAGCGGGGCCAACGAGCTGGTGCAGACCCTGTACGTCGACTTCGCCAACTGGTCGAAGTACAACGCCCTGGGCATCCCCGACTCGCTGGCCGACGGCGCCACCGGCACGGCCGGCTCGAAGACCCGCATCGGCTACACCAACGTGGACGGCACGGCGCTGCCCGAGGCCGTCGCCCACGAGCTCAGCACGGCGCGCACCATCAACGGCGCCATCGAGGTGCCCGACGCCGTCGTCTCCGGCGAGGACCCGGGGACCTCGTCCAAGCCCTACCCGCTGCTGTGCGGCACCACCGACGACGCGGTCGCCGACATCGCCGGCCGCGGCAACGTCTCGTTCAGCGCCGACGGCATCGTCGGCCAGCTGACCGGCGACGGCTCGACCGGGGTCTCGTCGGACGACTTCGGCTCCTCGTCGACCTCGTGCCTGTCCAGCGTGCCCATGCTCAGCTCCTACCAGGCGACATTGGGCCTCATCACCAACTACATGACCGGCGCCAAGGTGTCGGCCGCCGACTACGAGACCTATGTCAACTCGGTCATCCAGGGCTACAAGAACGACCGTGGCGACACCGACAAGCACAACTACACGCCGGCCTCCATGTTCATCGCCCCCGACTGGGCCGGCGACACCTCGACGGCCATGAACACCTCGGACGCCTTCGCCTACTGCAAGGTGAACGCCTCGTCCGGCTCGGGCTCGGGCTCCAGGGCCGCCAAGCCGGCCAAGTGCGACGGCGGCATCAGCTTCCTCATGCCGACGATGAACGGGCTGATCAACCTCGGGGGCACCACGAACGGCGGCGTATACCTCGACGGCGCCGAGCCGACGGGCCTCAAGATGGAACACCCGTACAAGGTCTACGGCGCCGGCTCCACCGGCTCCGGCGCCCCGGGCTCGCCCTCCTCGCCCGACGCCGGCGACGCCGAGTCCGCCGGCACGCGCGACGACACCATGTACTACTTCCGCACCGCCGATCCGAAGAGCACCAAATCCATCTACTGCGACCTCAAACCCCTGCAGGCGGCCAAGCCGGACGGCGGCGCGGCGCTGACGCAGTGCAACCTGTCGCCGCTGGCCGTGTACAACTACCTGTCGAGCTCGTTCGACGCCTCGAAGGTGTCCGTCTACTCGATGGGCAACTCGACCTCGACCACGCAGGTGCCCTACCACTACGCCATCAGCCGCATCGGCACCGGTGTGGACGGTTACGTCAACACCCTGTACATCGGCTCCCTGCTCGGTGTCATGGTGCTCATCGGCCTGGGCCTGCTCATCCCGCTGCTCATCGACTCGTTCAGGAAGTCCGGCCAGATCCTCGTCTCCATGCCCGGCACCATGCTGGGACTGAAGGGCTCGGCCGCCCGGTTCATGGTCTCGGGCCTGACGATGGCGGCGCTGATCGTCGTCACCTTCCTGGCCTACATGGCCACCAGCGCGGCCATCTCCTACGTGCCCGACCTGGTCAACGCCGGCTTCGACCAGCTGTCGAACTTCATCGACTCGCATCTGAAGGGCGCGATCGGGGCCTCCTCGACCCTCAACATCGGCACCATCTCGATGGTGGTCAAGGCGCTCATCTCGCTGGTGCTCATCATGCTGGCGCTGTGGATGCTGCGCCTGAGGGACGCCATCGTCACCGGCCTGTCCGACGGCATCGCCGACCTGACGGCCAAGGTCTTCGGCGTGAGCGCCGACAAGGTGGCCTCCTCGGCCTCCTCGACCTCCGCGGTCAGCTCCGTGGTCAAGGCGGCGCAAGCCACGGGCATGGCCGCCGGCGCCGGTCTGGCGCTGGGACTCGGGGGCCAGCTCGGCGACATGAACGACATGAACGCCATGGCCGCCGATGCCGCGGGCAAGGTCAAGGGCCTGACCGACGAGGGCCTGAAGCGCATGGGCGCGGGCGCCGGCTCCGACGAGAACAGGGACGCCATGGGGCTCGGGACCGACGGTCTGGGCCGCGACGGCAGGGACGGCCTCGACGCGAACGCGAACCGCGATGCGAACCGTGGCATGGCCTCCGACCGCGCGAACAGCGAGGGGCTCGGCGCGAACGGGCTGCGCGACCGCATGGCCGATGACGGCGCCGACATGGGCCGCGACGGCTCGGTGTCGAACGCCGCCGACCGCAACCTGTACGGCGATGAGGATCGCACGGCCTACGGCGCCGACCGCAATGCCTATGGCGACGGGGACCGCGACGCCGCCGGGGACGCCATGGCGGGCCGGCGCATCGACCCGGCCACCGGTCGGCCGATGGCCGACATGCCCTCCGACAATCCGTCCAGCGCGAACCTCGCCACCGACGGCACCGCGTCGTCGAGCGCCAACCGCACCGACGTGTCCGACGCCTCCGAGGCGTTCGGCCGTCAAAGCGCCACGGGCCAAGGCGCCGACCCCGGCCTGGGCCGGGACGCCGCCGCACAGCAGAGCCTGCCGCAGGTGGGTCTGGGATCCGGTCAGGACGCCCCGGCCGACATGCCCTCCAGCGCCGGCATGGGCACCATGGCCGACAAGACCCGTGATGCCACCATGGCCGGCCGGCGCGGCGCCGACGAGCTCACCGGCACGCGCCTGCACGCCGGCGAGACGACACCGGGCACCGCCATGGACGCCTCCAGCGCCGACGCCCCGGCCGCCACGCCCGCCAGTGCGGGTCTGGGCACCGGAAGCGACGCCGGCATGGGGCTCGGCCAGAACGCCGGCGCATCCGCCGGCACCGGCCTGGACTCCGGCTTGGGCCGGGATTCCGGTCTGCCCACACAGCCGGGTGCCTCGTCCGGCGCGAACGCCGGGGTCGCCACCCCGGCCAGCGCGGGCCTGGGCACCACCGCCGGCATGCCGTCGACGGCCGGCACGGGCGCGACGAACGGCGTCGGTCTGATGGACGGCATGGACGCCGGCACGGCGATGCCGGCCTCGGCCGGTATCGGTGTCACCGACGGCACGTCGCTGACGTCCGGTGCGGGCGTCCCGTCCGTCACGGGCGTCGGTTCCCCGGCGGGCGCGGTCTTTGGCGCATCGGCCGGCACGCCGTCGGGCACGCCCGTCGGCTCGGCCCCGGGTGCGACCTCCGGCGCACCGGTATCGGCCGACGCCTCGGCCGGTCTCGGCGTCGTCGGGGCCGACGGTCTGATCGGCATGGGCGCGCCGAGACCGGCCGAGGTCGGCGTCGGCGCCCCGGCCGGCATCCCGACGGGCACCCCGGCTTCGGCCGGCATGTCGATCCCGGCATCGGCCGGCATCGGCACCTCGGCCGGCGTTCCGACCATCGCCGGCGCATCCGCCGACATGGGGGCGGCGGCATCCGCGGGCGCCCCGGTTCCGGCGGCGGCCGGTATCGGTACTTCCGCGGGCGTTCCGACGGGCATTCCGGCCGCCGCAAGCACGCCGATCACGGCATCCGCCGGCATCGGCACCTCGGCGGGCGTTCCGCTCGCCGCGGGCGCATCGACCCCCGTCGTCGCATCCGCCGACATGGGCGCGGCGAACGGCGCGCCGATGGCCGTGCCGGCCATGGCCCGCGCGAGCGCCGCCATCGCGTCGGCCGGCTCGGCGAGCGCCGCCCCGGGCGCCATGATGGGTGCCATGGGCGCCGACGCCGCACCGGTGGTCGTCTCCGGCGGCGCATCCGTCGGCTCACCGGTCATGACCGGCGCCATGGGTGCGGCCTCGGCGCCGGTGGTCGTTTCCGGCGGTGCCGACGCCGCCCCGGGCGCCGTGATGGGCGCCATGGGCACCAGTGCCGCCCCGGCGGTGGTCTCCGGCGGTGCGTCCGCCGCATCCGGCACGATCGGCGTCGCAGGGGTCGGCGCTTCGGCCCCGGCCGTCGCATCCGGCTCCGAGAGCGCGTCGAGCGTCATGATGGGCGCGATGGGCGCCGCCGCACCGGCGGCCGCTCCGACCGCCTCGGCGGGTGCCGCCCCGGTCATGATGGGCGCGATGGGCGCCGCCGCACCGGCGGCCGCTCCGGCCGCCTTGGCGGGTGCCGCCCCGGTGATGATGGGCGCGGCACCGACCCCGATCGTGACCGGCGGCGCAGGCGCATCGCCCGCACCGGTGGCCATGCCGGCCGCTTCGGCCGGCGCCGCGCCCGTCGTCGTCACCGGCGGCGGTGCGAACGCCGCGGCACCGGTCGTACTCGGCGTGGCCGGCGCGGGTGCCGCCCCGATGGTGGCGCCCGGTGCCTCGGCCGGCACCGGCATCGCCGACATCGGCGTGCCGACCGGATCGGTCGCACCCGCCGAGACGCCGGTCGTCCGGCCCGACTCCATCGCCTCGGGCAACTGACGCGATGACATAGGCAAGACGCCCCGCCACGGGATCATCCGTGGCGGGGCGTCTTGCCGTCGGGCCGATCGCATGAACGTCGGATGATGGCGGCGCGTGCTGTCAGGGGCCTCGGCGAGGTTCCATGCCCCGGACGACGCCGGGGCGGGCCCGGCGGATGGTGACGGCGCGATGCCGCCGACGGACGGGTGGACGGGCGATATACCCGGAACGATAGGCTTGGGTATGGCCGGGTGCGGGCGCTGGCGCCGATCCGAGGCTTGGAGTATGCTGGGGAGGCAAATGGCCGTACGCGCGCGTGTCGGCCATGCGCATCGCATCTTACGAGAAAGGAAGGCAATCGACATGACCGGTCCGATCCATTCCGCGGATGGCGTGGTCCTCGCCAACAACATCACCGACAAGATCCAGGGCTTCGGCACCAACTGGATGACCTGGGCGTCCTACGGCGCCATCATCCTGGGCATCCTGTGCGTCATCGTCGGCGCATACCGCTTCTACCAGTACGCCAAGCAGGACAACAACGAGCGCCAGCAGAAGAAGTTCTCGCTGGGCTGGACCCTGGGCCTGCTGGCCTTCGGCATCTTCATGGTCGCCGGCGGCGTGTACTCCATGTTCACGCAGCCCTCCGGCTTCAAGATCGACCCGCAGGACATCTACGGCAACAACACCGACACGCAGATCACCGAGAAGGGCCAGAACGGCTGATCCGCCCCGCCCCCTCGAAATCGCCCCGAAGCCGTATAATAACGGCATCGGGGCTTTTTCATGGGGCCCCTCGGCAACGACATCCGAGACGAATCGACGGGACACATGGCGAAGGACGATCAGGACGCGCGCGGCAAGGCCGACGCCAAGCAGGCCAAGCGGCGCGCCAAGCGCGGCAAGGCCGCCAAGGGCAAGGAGAAGGCCGACAAGCGGGTCAGCCGGCTGACGAAGCTGAGGACCTACGCCCACAACGGCGTGCAGCGCACCACGGCCGCCCTGGCCGCGTTGGCGCTTTCGTTCGCCGGCATCATGACCGGCGTGGTCGTCTCGTCCATCCGGGGCCACCAGATCGACTTCTCGAACAACGCGCTGTACACCACCCGGTTCTCCACCTCGGCCTCGGGCCTGGACGGCCGGGTGGTCGCCATGGCCGAGAACAGGGCGCGCACCCGTTCGCTCACCCTCATCAAGGTGGACATGGCCGCCGGCGCCACGTCGCTGGGCCTGCCGCCGCAGGCGGACGACTACAACGTCTACCTCATGGCTTTGAAGCCCAACGGCGGGGTGACCACCTGGAGCGGCGAGGTGCCCGAACTGAAGCTCATCAAGTACGGCTCGACCGGCTACTTCGCCATCGAGGCCAAGCAGAAGTCGCCGTTCACCGAGCAGATGGCCACCATCGCCATCACCTCGAAGATCGCCTCGCCCAAGGCCAGCCGCACCAAGGCGAACAAGGCCGACGGGAACACGCCGTACAAGGCCCTGATGAGCCCGGTCTACGACTCGTTCGCCATCACCGTCAACCTCGCCGGGGCCAACGCGGCCACGCCCGAGTGGATGGACACCGCCGGTCCCGAGGAGCTGCTGTACAACACGCTGGTCGCCCCGAGCGTCAAGGCGACGCGCGAGAAGATCGCCGCGCAGTCGCAGACCCTCAAGGACGGCCTCAAGGCCATCGAGACCGACCGCCGGGCGCTGCTCGACGCCAAGGCCGGGGACCTCACGGTCACCAAGGCCGACCTGCCGGCCGACATCGCGGACGACACGGTCGAGGGCACCAAGCTCGTCACCAAGGCCGACGCACCCGGCGCCTGGACGTTCGACTGGTCGGCGTTCGACGGCCGCGAGGGCTTCCCCGAGGACGTGATCCCCAAGGACCAGGACCCGAGCGCCTTCATCAAGGCCAAGTCGGCCGAGGCGTCCGCCTCGCAGTCCCTGCCGGTGTCCTCCGACGCCTGGACGCTGTCCGACGGACGCACCGTCACCCAGCTCATGGGCGACTCGTCCACCGGCGCGGTGGCCATCACGGCCAACATCGTCTCGCAGGCCCAGTCGCTGAACCAGGGCATCGCCGCCTACCGCGCCGACAAGACGACCTACCAGGTCACCCTGCCGCGGGCCATCGTCGACGCCGAGGCGGAGTACCTCACCTCGGTCTCGTCGATCACCAGCCAGGGCCGCTACCGCTTCTACACCGGCTGACCGGCCGGCCGTGATCCGCGAAGGGCACGCCATGCGGCGTGCCCTTCGCCGTATACGCGGACATGCCCACGAACCCTTGCGGCGCCGGGGCCCGCGGGGTGTTCGCGGCCACGTGCGATGCGGAACGTGTACCACAAACGTCCCTTCCGACGAGTACACTGGGAGCCATCGTTGAACACCGATGAATGGATGCATATGAGCCGAAGCACCAAGCGAGAACGCGCCGCCAAGGCGGCCAAGCCGGCCGTGGACGATACGACGACCGAGCCGGACGACGAAGCCGCCGAGGACGTGGCCGCCAAGGACGCCCCGATAAAGGGCGCGCGTGCGCGCCGCTTCGCCGTGATCGGCGTGCGCCTGCTCGCCACGATCGTCATCGCCGCGCTGGCGCTGGTCTTCACGCTGCTCGTGCTCTACATCGACGTCGTCGCCGTGACCCCCGCCCTCGGCGTGTTCACCGGCAACGCCTTCGGCGACGTGTCCTCGCTCGACGCCGCGGGGCAGACCGCCTACTTCTACGCACCGTTCGCCGTATTGGTCATCGTGGTGACCGCCGGCGTCGTGGCGCTGCTGCGGCGCCTGCTGGGCGTCGCGCTCGACCTCGCCCGCCGCGCCGCGCCGACGAGGGGCGACCTCGCGACGTTGCGCAGACCGAGGGCCGTCGAGCAGGCCAAGGCCGCCAAACCGGTCAAGCCGCATCGCCTGCGCCGCTCGAACGCCGCGCTGCTGCGGGTGGTCCGTGCCGGATGGTGGTGCGTCGCGTTCCTCGCGGCGGCATGCGCCCTGTACGCCGTGGCGCTCTACGTGGTGCCCGGGCTCGGGGAGCTGACGCACCGGCTGCTCTATACCACCTACAGTCTGACCCCGCAGGGCATGGCCGTCTACTGGTATGCGCCCTACCTGCTGCTGCTGGCCGCGGCGCTCTATGGCATCGCCGTGGCGGGCATGGCGGCCTTGAAGGGCGTACGATGGGTGTCCGACGCGATCGCGCGCCGCATCCGGACCGAACACGCGGCCGACGAGGCCGCCAAGCACGACAAGGAGTCCTGACATGGCACGTCCGCTTCTCATGGCCATCCCCAAGTCCTCGCGCACCTGGCTGCGCTTCATCAACGCCTACCGCGGGCACATCTACCGCTACGAGGCCATCGACGCCACGATGCGCACGCGCGTCGACGCCGCGCGCCTGGTCAGGAACGACCCGACCGCCCGGCCCGAGGTGGCCCTGCACGGCACGTTCCTGTCCCTGGCTACGCACCACGACCTCGGCATCGCCGGAGCAAGGGAAGGCGCGCTGTTCGCCTGCGTCAACGGGTCGGTCGATCCGATCGACATCCGCTACCGGCTGGAGAGCCGCGATCAGATCGTCGAGCTCGCCCGCCGTGGCGCGTTCGACGGCGGCGACGGGTTCGGGGCCAACGCCATCGAGGGCGCGGCGCTCAAGGCGCCGGTGACCATGGACCTGTACATGTCCGACCCGCTCGACCAAAGCGGCCGGCGCGCCTTCTTCGTCGACGTGCACGACCTGACGCACCTGTCCTACTCGGCCTCCGACCTGAACGGCCTGGACCTGACGACCTACTTCTCCATCGCGCCCGAGCAGGCGTTGGCCGACGAGTCGGACCGGCTGTTCGCCCCCGAGCAGGAGGACTTCGCGGCCCTGCTGGCCGCCCAGCGCGAACAGAGCGTCGAGGGTCCGTCCGACGCCATGGCGTACTTCAACGCCCCGGCGATCGAGACAGGCGCCGCGCCCGTCCATATGCCAACCGCCGCGCCGGCCTACGACCCGAACGCGACGAACGGGACGCCCGTGGCCACGGCGCACGGCACGACCGCACCGGTCTACGGCGACGTGGCCGTGCCCGAGGTGTCCGACATGACCGACGTGGCCACGCCGGCCGCCGCACCGGTCGCGCCCGAGACACCGGCCGAGCCGGCCGGGGCGCGCAAGGCATGGCGCCAGCCCACCTTCGACGAGATCATGGCCGGCTACGACCCGGACAAGGACGTGCCGCTGACCGAGGACGACGACGAGGGCGAGCACGAGACGAGCGAACCGGCCGAACAGGCGCCGGCCGACGACGTGTCGGCCGCGTTCACGACCGACGACTCGACCGTGGGCGGCAAGGACGACGGCGACGGCTCCGGGCACGCCGCGACGCGCCGCGACGCCAACGGCAAGATCGTGCGCAAGCCGGCCAAGCCGCGGCGCAAGCCGGTGCGCCGGCCTGCGCCGATCGCCACGCCGGTCGTGGCCCCCGAGCCGGCCGAGCAGGCCGGACGCGACCTGGAGTAGTCCATGGCCGACCTCAAACACGACATCATCGTGGTCAACCGCTACTCCAAGCGCGCCGGCCACGGATCGAGGGGCTCGCGCGGGTCGAGCCCGGGGCGGTACGTCCTGCGCTACATGGCCAGGGCGTCGGCCGTCGAGGTGCTGCCGGTGATCGGCGAGCGCACCCCGACCACGTTCGTGACCCGCTATATGCTGCGCTCGAACGCGGTCGAGGGCTCGCCCAACCTCGCCGTGGCCTTGAACGAGACGCACGCCCATCACCCCGAACATGACTACTTCCGCTACTGCGGCGCCGCGTTCGGTGTGTGGCGCGACCCGAAGACCGACTCGCCCAACGTGTGCGTGTCGATGTCGGACGAGCAGGTGGTCGAGGCCGCCGCGCAGATCCAGCGCGCCTTCGACACCGGCGAGCGCGTGCGGCGCAGCCACAGGAAGCTCGAACCCAGGGCCGTCTACGAGACGGTCATCTCGTTCTCCGGCGACTATCTGGAGCGCATGGGCGTGCTCGTCGATGCGGAGCACATGGACCTGCCGAGGCGCAAGGACGGCACGATCGACGACAAGAAGGTGCGCGAAGGAGCCTATCGCGGCCACATCGACCAGGCCAAGCTGAGACTCGCCATCATGCACGGGTTGGAACGCACCTCGCTGTCGCAGGCGGGACTGACCTACGTGGGCGTCATCCAGGTGGACACCGGCAACGTGCACTGCCACCTGGCCATGGTCACCGATCGGGACGCCCCCGGGGGCTCCAGGAAGGACGGGGTCATCTCCGGTCGCCAGATCGCCAACCTGCGCCGCGGCATCGACGCGCAGCTCGACGACACCAAGGCCGTGGCGACCCTCGCCGCGACCACCCAGCGCCAGCGCTTCGACCTCGTGGCCAGCGTGGAGACATGGGTGACGACCTCCACCGAGGCCGCCCGCGACATGCAGCAGCTCATCTCCTGCCTGCCCGAGGACCGCAAGCTGTGGCGCGCGGGGTCGAGGGCCCGTGCCATGAGCCGGCCCAACGCCATCGCCACCTCGATGGTCGAACGGGCCCTGGAACGCCACCCCGACCAGATGGCCGCCTGGCGCGAGGGCACCGAACGCTACATCGCCCAGCGCCGCGAGCGCGAGGGCGAACGCGCCGTGGACGCCGAGGCGCTGCGCCGCGGGGCCCGTCGGCGCTTGGTCGACCGATGCGTCAACGGCATCTACCGCGAGGCGAAGAAGCTCGACGCCGACCGTGAGCTCACCCCGATGATGCACTACATGCGCATCGACCGCGGCCGCATCGCCGCCGAGCTCAAGCGCCACGAGTCCGCCAAGGGCGGCGACAAAGACGCCGAGGCCAGCGCGAAGCTGGCGCAGTTCGCCCTGCGCGCCCGCAACTACGCCGAGCGGCTCGCCGAGCACGCCCGGCTCGAACTGGAGTACCTGCGCCGCTGGTTCGAGTTCGCCCGCAACACCCTCATGGCCTCGGAGGACAACGAGCTGGCACCCGGCGTGGCGCACTTCTACCTTGACGAGGCGGGCTACCAGGGCCGGTGCGTGGACAAGTACCATCGCTTCATCCCGGCGGCCACGGGCCCGGACGACCTCTCGCGCTGGGCGGAGCGCTGGGATGAAGAGGTCAGGCCCGAACGGGCGCGGGCCGACCATGCGGCGGCCATGCTGGCCGACCCCGCCTTCGACGAATGGGAGCCGGGCGACTGGGCCGAGGCCGACGACTACGCCTGGCGACGCTATGGGGTCGACGGCGGCGGCCGGATGCTCACCGTGGAGGGTCGCCGGGCCATGCGCTCGACGACCGTCCCGCTGTTCGCCCTGCACGCCGCCTATGTGGAGCGCCGATTGCGTGCCGAGGCGCGCGCCGCCGGCGTCGTCTTCGACGAACAGGGCACGCCCTCGCTCGGCGTCGAACACGACTTCTGGGACGTGCGCGGCGTGGACATCCACGACATGCGCGACGACTCGGTCAGGGACGAGCCGGTGGGCCGCCAGGCCCTCGGCCAGTTCAGCGAGGCCGTCCACGCCCGCCACGCCGGCATGATGGCCCTCATCGCCTACGCCCGCTCGATCGCCGACCGGACCGGCATCAGCCCGCAGAAAGCCGCGGGCGCCGAGCCGGTGGCCCACGACATCACCGCCATGATCGCCACGTACAACGACCTGGCCGGTCAGCGGGGCGCCCGGTCCGTGCTGCGCTCGCGCATCGCGGGCGCCGAGGCGGTGCGCGAGGCCGAGGACGAGCTCACCCGCCGGGTGAGCGCCCCGGACGCCACGGTCGACCCCGACCCCGACCGGATCGTCGAGGCCGTCCTGGCCGACGAGACCGCCGCGCGCGAGGGCGACACCTCGCTGGACTGATACGAACGACGAAAGGAACCTTCATCATGGGCAAGCGCTCATATAATCCTTATGACGACGAGGCGCGGCGGCCCGTACGGCGGCGAAGCCGCATCAGGCCGATGACCGTCGCCGCCGTCCTGATCGGCACGGGACTGCTGGCCGGCGTCTGGCTGGTCGTCACCCTTGGTCAGATGATGATCTCGCATGTGCTGGTCAACATGTGGGGCGGCTGCCTGTCCTTCGGCGCCGCCCTAGGCAAGGCCTGGGGCATGAAGCTCATTCCGGGCCTCGCGGTCGGCGGCGGCGTGGGCGCGGCGATCGCGTTCGCGGGCCGCGCCATGACGGGCCCGTCCGACCGGACGGACGACCGGCGCGACGGATATGACGAACGGGACTGAAAGGACTCAACCGATGGACACCCGCTGCAAACTGCACATCTCGTTGCTGCGTCGGCTCGCCGGCACGCTGGCCGCACGACGTCAGGTCGACGAGCAGAACGCCGGTGCGCTCATGAACACCGGGGCGGACGCCTCGGCATACCTCAAGCGTGCCCAGACGGCACGGGCGGCGCTTGAAGCGCTCGTCGCCGGCGCGCGTATCGGCGAGAGCGACGCGAAGACGCCACCCAATGACACCACAGGGAAGACGGCCGACGTCATGGTCACCATCACGCTCGACCAGAGCGCCGTCGGCGAACTCGTCGACGCGCTGGCCGGCGACGACGCGCTCACCGAGGCCCTTGGCGCCCCATACGCCGATGCGCTCGTCAAGGGCATCATGGCGAGGCGCGAGGCGGCCGCCAAGGCCATGAATGACGAGCGGGCGCGGCAGATCGATGAGGCGAAACGACTCATCGACCATTATGCCGCGCGCCGCGGCGAGCCGATGACCTACGCCCAAGCGGCGAAGGACACCGGCATCGCAGCCTCGCACGTCTCGTCCATCGTGCGCCGGCTCAAGATCATGGGCGTCATCGTCACCGGGATCGACGCGAGACGGCACACCATCATCGAGGCCGTCCATCCGCAAGCCTTCACCGAGGACAAGTTCCGCATCGCCATGGGATGGGAGGACTAAACAATGGCGGACATCGCACCGCAGACGGCCGCCGCGCCGCAGGGGCAGAGGAAGGCCCCCACCTTCGCCGAGGTCTACCCGACGCTGGCGAAGTACACGCATCCCATCGCACGCCCCGCGCACCCCATCGTGGGCCGCGAGCACGTCATCGACACGCTGCTGGCCACGTTCGAGCGCCCGGAGGTCTCCAACGCGATCCTGCTGGCGGAGGCCGGCACCGGCAAGACGGCGGTCGTCCAGCACCTGGCCATGACCGACACGACGCGCGACTACCTCGAGGGCGACATCCCGGCCATGAAGGCCGCCGGTCCCGACGCCCTGGCGACCAACCTGTCGCTGTTGTTCAAGGAGGTGCAGCGCTACAACGCCTCCAAGGCCGGCAGGCCGATGGTCATCTTCTTCGACGAGTGCCACCTCATCATGGAGGAGTCCCGCTCCTCGGTCGAGGCGTTGAAGCCCATCCTCGCCCAGTCGGGCGCGCTGGGGCTCAACATCATCATGGCCACGACCCTGGAGGAGTACCACGAGTTCATCGCGCCGAACCAGGCCCTGTCGGAACGACTCCAGCGCATCGCGCTGGCACCCCCGGAGCGCGGCGTGGTCATCAAGGTGCTCCAGGACATCGCGCGCAAGGCGGGCGTCACGCTCGACGAGCACCTCGCCGCGCTCATCTACGAGTCGGCCGACCGCTTCATGCCGGCGTCCGCCCAGCCACGCAAGTCCATCAACCTGCTCGACTCGATGATCGGCTGGTACAAGGCCAGCCGCATCCGTCGGCGCGGCATCGCGGCGCCCGTCCCCATCGCCATGGACCGCGCGTTGCTCAACCAGGTGCTCGAGCAGAACGCCAACGCGGTCATCGACATGAGCATCGACCCGGAGGGCATCGAGAGGACCATCAACGACCACGTCGTCTCGCAACGGCTGGCGGCGATGCGCGTGCGCGAGCGTATGGAGATCTCCATGGCCGGCTTCGGCGACACCGGGCGGCCCGCCGGATCGTTCATGCTGGCCGGGCCGACCGGTGTGGGCAAGACCGAACTGGTCAAGACCTTCACCGAGGCGCTGTTCGGCGCCGATCCACGCCGCCTCGTGCGCTTCGACATGACCGAGTTCTCCACCGCCGCCGACGCCGTGCGCTTCCGCGACGCCCTGGCGCGGAAGATCTGGGACATGCCCTACGCCGTCGTGCTGCTCGACGAGGTGGAGAAGGCCCACGCCTCGGTCAAGCTCATGCTGCTGCAGGTGCTCGACGACGCAAGGCTGACCGACCGCGACGGGCGGCAGGTGACCTTCACCAACGCCTACATCTTCATGACCACCAACGCCGGCGTGGACGCGGGCGTGTTCACCACCATAGCCCAGTGGGCGTCGAGCGACACCGGCGACGGGTCGCGCATGGACGAGTTCATCGACAACATCCGCCGCGCCATCACCTCGACCGACTCAAGCGGCGAGGGGACGGGCCTCAAACCCGAGTTCCTCGGCCGCATCGACACCATCGTGCCCTTCCAGCCGCTGTCGGGCGAGACCATCAGGACCATCGTCGAGCACAAGCTCAAGGACCTCGCGTCCTTCATCGTCGAGCACAAGCACGTGACCCTCGACATCGACCCCAGGGTCGTGGACTACATCGCCAAGGAGAAGGCGCCCGTGGAGGGCGACCCGAACTCCGGCGGCGCGCGCTACATCGAGCGGGTGCTCTCCGGCGAGCTGGTGACCCGGCTGGCCGCGGCCCTGAACCACGAACCGGACGCCACGGCCCTGAAGGTGAGCCTCACGGGCGTCATGCGCATCGAGGACCCCACGCGCGTCAAGGGCACGGCGCGCATCGAGGTCGAGGCCATCGTCCCCGACGAGATCAAGGAGCTGCGAAGCCGGTCGAACACCGCGTCCACGGGCGTTCGTACGCTGCGCACGTTGTCCTGAGAACCATTAGAATTGAGAACAGTGGCGGGCCCGTCAGGACGGTCCGCCGAACCACATTCGCACCGCCCCGGCCCGGGTGGTCGGGATCGGAGAGACCATGAGACTACCCTTCTTCTCGAAGAAGACCAAGGACGAGGCCGGCGAGCCGGACGAGGAGACGCCGCACGGCGGCGGCGCGCCGGCGGGGGCCGGAAGGCCGGCGGGGGCGAACGACTCGCTGTCGGCGGTGCTCCAGCAGGTCTCCGACGACCGGGCGATGGCCGCGCTGGCGTCGGACAAGCTCGCCGACCTCGACCTCGGAGGGGGTGTCTGGCCGGTCATCCTGGTGACCTCCGAGTCCGGCATCGACTGGAAGAAGCCCAAGGAGAAGAAGGTCGCCAAGCTCATCCAGGCGGTGGCCGGCTCCAAGGCCCGCGTCACCTCCTATGTCTCGCGGGACCTCTTGGCCAAGGGCGAGTTCGTCATCATCCCCACCCGCGAGTCGGTCGAGGCGCTCTTCGACCTGAGGAAGGGCCTGGCCGACCTCACGTGCTACTGGGCCACGGCGCAGCTGGTGCGCGAGGGCGACGACGAGCTCGACGAGGAGACCACGTTCAAAATCACCAAGCTGGGCCGCGTCGACGACGCCGAGGGGGTCATCGACACCCTGCTCGACGCCTACGACGGCACGCCCGCCTCGCTGCGCGAGGCCATCGAGACGGCCCGGAGGAACGCCGGGACGCCCGACGGGGGCCATGCCGCCCCGGTCACAGGCGCCCACGCGCCGGCCATGCCGACCCCGCATCCCGGCCCGATGCCGGCGCCGCGGCCCATGCCGCAGGCGCAGCCCGCACCGCAGGCGCAGCCCGCACCGCAGGCGCAGCCCGCACCGGCCGGCAACGATCCGTCGCTGGCCGCCGAGCTCAACGCCGTGGCCGACCCGGCCGCGCCGAGGCCGTCCAACAGCGAGACCCAGACCCTGCCGCCGGTGCGCACCGCGCAGTCGGCGCCGATCGACCCCATGGCCGAGCAGCGCCGCGTGGCCGCCGAGAGGGCGGCCGCGGCGCAGGCCGCGCAGCAGGCGCAGGTCGCGGCGCAGGCCGCGCAGGCGCAGCAGATGAACGCCGCCCAGCAGCAGGCGCTCATCCAGCAGGCCGTCGCTCAGGCGCTGGCCGCCGAGCGCCAGCAGCAGGCCCAGGCCGCCAAGGCGCAGGCCGAGGCACAGGCCAAGGCGCAGGCCGAACAGGCCGCCAAAGCGCAGGCCGAGACACAGGCCAAGGCGGCCGCCGCATCGGGGGACGAGGACTGGGACCCCGCCGCCCTCAACCAGCAGCTCGCCGCCGAGCAGGCCGCGGTCAACCAGGCCATCACCCGCACCGTCATGGCCAACGACGTGACGCTGTCCTACTCGCCGGGCGACATCAACGCCGTCATCGGGTCGGTCTCGACCATCCTGCTCGACCCGCGGACGCTGGCCGGCAGGACCACGCCGCAGGTGGGCCGCCAGATCGTCTCGCTGCTCGAGGCGGCCAACGCCAAATACGCCGGGCTGGTCAACACCGACACCGCCCGCCTGCGCACCCGCTTCGCCCAGGCGGCCGAGGCGCTGGCGCAGCGCTCCATCGCCCGGGTGGCCCTCGGCGAACGGATGGTGGACGAGGGTGTGTGCGTCAACCAGGAGGTCTATGACAAGGCGCAGGCCATCGAACACGACCATCAGGCCGATCTCGACTCGGTGGCCGGGGCGGTCGACCAGCGCGCCGCCCAGCTGCGCGAGGCGTACGCGCAGGGCCGCGAGCAGGCCGCCAACCAGGCCGCCGAGACGGCGCGCGCCGAGTACGACCGTATCAACGCCGCCTCGCTCGACGAGCGGGTGAACCGCGTCGAGGCCGAGCTCACGGCCGCGGCCATCGACCGACGCGACCAGCGGATGCAGGACCTCAAGGCCGAGCGCCAACGCACCGCCGAGACCTACTTCCAGGCCGGTATGGGCAACCTCGTCAGCCACTTCTCGACCGTGCGCAACGAACAGGCCAAAGTCGAGGGACAGTACGCCGCCGAGCTCATCGCACAGATCAACGCCTACATCCTGTCCATGAAGCCCAACGAGAACGTCGAGCGGCGCATGCTCGACGCCGACCAGCGCTTCGCCCGGGAGCAGGCCGCCAACGAGGCGCGCCGCAAGGAGCTCGTGGCCGCCTACGAGGGGCGTCTCAAGTCCCTGTCGGACACGATCGAGGAGCAGAAGGCCCAGTGGGCACGTCAGGCCGAGGCGGTCAACCGCGCGGCCAACGACAAGTACGAGGCCCTGAAGACCCGCTACGACGAGTCCGAACGGGCGCGCGCCGAGGCCGAGTCGCGCGCCAAGGCGGCCGAGCAGGCCACAGTGGACGCCAAGGCCGAGGCCACCGACCACTACGGCGCCAAGATCGCCGACATGGAGACACGACAGGCGCGCGAGCGGCCGACCATGGTGCGCCTGACCGCGCTGGTGGCCACCGCCACGCTGCTGTTCGGCGGCCTGTCCGGCTTCGGCATCGCCCAGCTCATCAAGTCCGGCCACGAGACCGGACCGATCAGCGTGCAGGTGACGCCCAAGCAGGGCGACACCACGAGCGACAAGGAGTGACACCCATGGAGCACGACGACGCCATCCCGCCGCGCATCGGCGGCATCGGCCCGCTCATGGCCGCGCTGGCCGGCATGCTGGCGCTCGTGCTGGCCGTGACGGCCATGTGCCTGCCGACCCCGGCCGACAGGGCCGCCCGTGCGGCCGGGCTCGTCGACGCCGCCATCGCGGTCTCCTCGTCCGACCGCACGGCGAAGGTGAAGACCATCACCGTCCACGACGAGACGAGGCCCGAGGGCACCGTGCTCGACAAGGGCGCCGGCGAGGTCACGACCGACACCTGGGTGACGGTGAAGGCGACCGGCGAGCGGATCAAGGTGGACTCCCGGGTCACCGCCCGGCCGCGCCCGCGCATCGTGACGACACGCAAGGGCGGCGCCTCGGGCGCCGAGGCCGGGGACATCACCAAGCCCGGCGGCGAAAAAACGCATGTCGACCGCCTCGGGGCGGCCGACGATGCCACCGACCCGAACAAGAAGGTCGATGGCCATGGCAACGGCACCGGCTCGGCCGGTGATGGCACGACGGACAGCGGTACGACGGACAACGACATGGCGAACGGCGATGCCGACACGTCCGACGACGCCGACACCGACGCCTTCACGGCCGGCTTCATCGGCTCGCTCGAACTCGGCGGCGTCGGTATGCTCGAAGGCACGCCGGTCACCTGGGCCGACGTATCGGTGCTCGGCGTCGACAATGAGACCATGCGCTCCCGGGGCGTCAGAGCCGACATGCCGCTGACCCTCACCGAGGACACGCAGGGCGTGTGGCGCGCCGCCGACGGCTCCATCGCCGTGGGCGCGCCGGCCGACGTGCCGCTGGGCACCATCATCGACACCAGGCTGGGCAAGCTGACGGTGGTCGACCACGACATCTCGGGTACGTACAACATCATGACCACCTGGCGGGCCATGCCCCGCGCCAGCCTCGACCCGACGCACTGGGCCGACGCCGTGCGCTGAAAGGTGGTGCGCCATGGTTCATATCCCGACCTACGAGGAGGTCCTTGCCGAGGACCGCAAAGATGTGCCGACCGGACGAACCGTGAGGCTGAACGGCCTCGACTTCGAGGTGCGCGGCGACAGCCCGCGCCAGCCGTACGTCACCACGCCACAACAGGTCGCCGACCTCGTCGCCCGGTTCAATCCGTGGACGCTGCGCACGCTGGCGCGCAAGAGTGGGGTGCCGATCTCGTGGACGAAGGCCACGGCGGCCGGCGATCCGGTCCCACCACTCATGGCGATGCGCATCCTCAACGCCATCGGCGTGTACCCCACGGCGGTGAGCCTGCCGAATGCAACGGCATCACCGTCCATAACGACATCCGCGTTGGCACCCACACCCGTATCGACCTCGGCATCCACTGATGACGCCGAAATCAAATCATAACGATCATCCGTAATCCAGCCCATATTCACACCATCGGAAAGGGCATACGCCATGGCGAATTTCAAAGGGGAATACCCCGGCACCGACGACACGGGCCAGCGCGGCTACGACCGCCTGCGCTCGATGAGCCCGGAGCAATCAGCCAAGTTCCGCGACGTCTACAACTCGAAGGGCAACCGCATCCTGCCGGCCGGCGCGAGCGCCGACAAGCCGCGCAGCGTCAAGCCGTGGTACATCGGCGCGGGCGCCACCGGCGCGGGACTGCTCATCGGCTTCTGGCTCATCTTCACGCTCGGCCAGATGATGATCTCGCATGTGCTGGTCAACATGTGGGGCGGCTACCTCACGTTCGGGGCCGCCCTGGGCAAGGCCTGGGGCATCAAGCTCATCGGCGGCCTGGTGCTCGGCGGGGGCGTGGCGGCGGCCATCGCCTTCTCGGGCAACCGGATGGTGACGGCCTACAACGCCACGCACACCGACAACCTGCTCGGCGCCCATGACGACGACGCGCACGTCGAGTTCCCCGAGGAGGTGGCCGACCAGTTCCACCCCTTCCCCAACGCCGGGGCGCACTCGAGCGTCGAGGCCAACGCGCTCGTCAGCTGCATGATGCTCTCCACGCACGGCGTCAAGAAGGTGGCCCAGACGCGCTTCCACGACAAGGACGTGGTCGACGAACACGGCGCCATCATCGCCTTCAAGGGCTCGCCGGTCATCGACGCCGAGGGCAATATCGTCACCGACATGGTGCCCATCATCGACGAACACTTCGCCGACAAGCTCTGGGACGCCTCGGGGCTGCCCGCCGACAAGGCGCTGAGGAAGCGCTTCGACCCCAAGAAGATGGCCTACGGGCGCAACATCCCGGACCGCGAGAAGGTGGGCAAGGGCAAGATCGCCACCTGGGCCGACCTCATCAACGAGGACTGGGAGTACCCCGACTACGAGGTGCAGCGGCCGTCCGGCGTCTACATGGTCGACTCCGCCCCGATCAACACCATGCTCCTGGCCATCACCCGAGCCGGCAAGGGCCAGACCTACATCGAGCCCCAGATCGACATGTGGACGCGCGAGAAGCGCCACCGCAACATCATGGTCAACGACCCCAAGGGCGAGCTGCTCTTCAAGTTCTTCGTGCCGCTGTTGAAGCGCGGCTTCAACGTCAACTCGTTCAACTTGATGTCCCCGGCCAAGACCGACATCTACAACCCGATCTGGATGGCCGCCGACGCCGCGAGGCGCGGCGACATGCAGAAGTGCGGCTCCTACATCTCGGCCATCGCCGACGTGTTCTTCCCCACCGAGGGCCAGGACGACCCGATGTGGCCGAACGCCGCCGCCAACGCCTTCAAGCGCGCCGCCTTCGGCCTGATCGACTACTACCTCGAGGAGGAGGCCGAGATCCTGGCCGCCGCGCGCGAGGAGGGGCGCACCTACGCCGACGTGGCCGACGAGATCGACCGCATGTGGGGCCACGTCACCCTGTACAACTGCTACGAGTTCTTCGTGATCCTCGCGGGCAAGAAGCTGCCCAACCCCTTGAACGAGTACAACGCCAAGCTCAAGGCGGGCGCCTACCCGGAGGACGAGCCGGACAAGCAGGAGCAGGCCCGGCGCGACAAGGAGGAGGCCGAGAAGAAGGGCGAGTTCTGGGGCGGCCAGGCCGAGGCCGACATGTTCACCATCTACTTCAACGCCACGAGGGCGCTGTGGCAGAACTCCATCAGGACGCTGCTCGGCAACGCCGACTCGTCGCTCAGGGCCATGGCCGGGTCCGACAAGACCATCGCATCGGTGTACGGCATCACGCTGACCGCCATGAACTTCTTCACCGACCCGACGATCTCGACATTGACCTCCGGCCGTCCCTCGCAGACGCTCGACCTCGCCTCCCTCTCGTTCCCCCGCCGCATCGCGGTGCGCTTCGCGCGCCACTTTTTGGACGACAACGACTATGCCGGCATGCAGTGCATCTGGCAGGCCTACGCCGACCGCGACTTCACGCAGTCCTTGGGCAAGGCGTTCCACCACAACGACACCGTCGACCAGCAGGGCTGGGCGAGGATGTACTTCGACGGCATCTTCCCGGCCGACAAGGCGTACCTGAAGCTCGACGTGTACAACCCGTCCACCGAGATGACGCTGGAGACGCTGTACTTCCAGTTCACCAAAGGCTACCGGCGCACCTACGACGAGACGCGCTTCATGGTGGACCCGGTCAACCACGAGCGCATCGCCGAGGGCGGCACCCTGATCGAGATGGTGCCGGCCGAGGCCGGGTCGAAGCACGCCTATAGGAAAGGCACGCTCAAGTACCCCGACCAAAGATTGACGATCGACCCGGTGGGCGGCGTGTACGCCGACGCCGACAAGTTCAGCCGCGGGGCCAGGATGTACGACGCGGTGATGCAGACCGACGTGAGCTACACCGAGAAGGCCAAGGCGATCTTCTTCGTGACGCCCCCGCACCTCAAGATGTACGCCAAGCTGATATTGATCCTGATCCGCCAGATGTTCGACCTGTCGGTGGAATCGTCGTACATGGCCAAGGAGAACCAGAAGCCACTCTACACGACGTCGTACATGCTCGATGAGCTGGGCAATCTCGAATCAGAGGGACATGGCATCAACGGATTTCAAACCATGCTCTCAATAGGCCTCGGGCAAAGTCAGCAATTTACATTGATTCTACAGTCCTTACAACAACTCAAGGACGTTTATGGGGACAGCGTGGATAAGATAATCTCGGGCAACGCCCAGCCCCTGGATGCTCTTATCGCCACCCCCACCGGTTTCGTCTCTATGAACAATATACATATCGGTGACGACATACTGCTCAGAAATGGCGGAATGTCAACGGTTATGGGGATTTATCCCAAAGGCGTGCGGCCGGTGTGCCGGGTCATCCGCAAGGATGGCACCGTTGCCAGGGCCTGCAATCAGCATCTGTGGAAGGTGCGTGTCCGCAAGGCCCAACCCGGCCCCGACCAAGAAGGCCGACAAGAGTGACGGCGACATCAACGTGGGCGACACGATCACCTACACGGTCGAGGGCACCATCCCGAACACCACCGGCTACGACACCCACCCCTACGTGTTCACCGATTACCCGGGCGTGGGCCTGACCGCCAAGACGGACACCGCCAAGGTGTACATCGCCGACGAAAACGGCAAGTACAACGACAAGCCCCTCGCCGAGGGCGTGACCGTCGACCCGGCGAACAAGGACGTGGACGGCGCCGCGGACCATGACGCCAAATTCACCGTCGCCGTGGCCGACGTGAAGGACTACTCCAACCGCAAGATCAAGCTGGTGTACCAGGCCGAGGTCGACGAGTCCGTCGTCGGTTCCGTGACCAACGAGGCCACCGTGAGCCCGAGAACGGCCGGGGCGAGTCCGAACCAGGCAAGGTGACCACCAAGCTGTACGGCTTCAGGTTCACCAAGGTCGACGCGACCAGCAGCCCTCTCAAGGGCGCCGAGTTCACCGTGACGAACGGCGCAGGCAAGTACGTGAACCTCAACGGCTCCCTGTCCGACACCGAAGTCCATCTCGGCGACGCGGACATCAGCGAGTTCACCTTCACGGGTCTGAAGGCCGGCACCTACACGGTCACTGAAACCCGTGTGCCCTCCGGCTTCATGAGCTCCATCAAGGCCGAGTTCACCGTCACCATCGCCAAGGACGGCACCGTCACCTACCAGGAGGCCGCTCCGGGCTTTGGCCTGATCACCGGCGACGCGAACGCCATCAAGGTCGTGAACGTCAGGTCCATCACCGAGCTGCCGCACACCGGCGCCGCCGGCACCGCGCTGTTCACCGTGATCGCCGTCCTGCTGGCCGGCGCCGCGGTGACCCTGCTCGCCAAGTCCCGCGCCGCCAGGCGCGCGATCGGCGTGTGAACATGATCGGCGCGTGATGCGGCCCGACCGCACGCCCATCTCTCGACGACCCCGTGAAGCCGGATATGCTCCGGCCCCGCGGGGTCGTTCCATATCAGGGGCGGGTGGTATCATGGGATGTATGACCCGATCCCCCGAGTGAAAGGACAGCCGACCCCATGCGCATCGAACTCAAGGAATCGAACGGCCAGGCGCCGTCCGTCTTCGCCGACCTGACCGGCGACATCGCCGACGGCGTCGACGTGCTCGACTGGCTGAGCGCCCTCGTCGACGGCGAGACGCTGTGGCGCCCGCTCGACGCGGCCGTGACGGTGCGCGCCGCCGACGACCGGACGATCAGGACCGTCCGTCTCATCGAGGCGGGCGACGTCGTCCCGGGGGCGAAGCGCGGGCTGACGGCACTGCGCCGCATGAGGCCCGTCATCGGCGCGGACGCGTTCGCCGTCCCCAACGACGGGCTGGAGATCGTCGCCGACCTCTTCGAGAAGGAACTCGACGTCACCATCCGCCAGGAGGGCCGCCGGCCCTTGACCGAGCGACGGAGGGCCTGACCATGCGATGGCTCGATGCGGCATACATCCCGCCGACCCGCTGGCTCGACATGCTTGCCGACCCGATGCACCTCGCCATCGCGGCGGCGGGCGTCCTCGGCGCCGCGCTTCTCGCGGCCGGCATCCTCGCCGGCCGGCGACTGCTCATCCGCAGGCTGGCCGAACGGGACCTGAAGACCATGCTCTCCTCGTGGGTCAAGGTGCGCCGCGCCCAGGGCGAGACGGCCGACGTCTTCGTCCTGGACACCGAGGGCGACCGGCCGGCGAGTCGCGTCGTGGCGAGGGGCTGGGAGCTCACCGACACCGACCCGGTGCGCTTCTACGGCTTCGTCCTGGCCCTGCGCCGCTCGGGGGTCGCCGTGCCGCCGTGCGTCCAGGAGATCGAGCGCAACAAGGAATCCGGCGAGACGACGCTGCGCCAGAGCGACATCACCGGTAAGGCGGCGGCACGGCACGACGGCGTCGGCCGGCACTCGCGACGGACAGGAAGGCGATGATACATGACTGACATGCGCCTCGCACTCAATGAACTTACAGATGATCCAAATAATCTCAGTGATGATCCCGATGACCTGACGCCACCAATCGACGGATTGCCGGTTGGCGATTCGGCCAAACTGATTGACATGATGGAATTTCCGTGTCCCACCTCCGCTGAGATATGCGATGGACACGGCATTCCCCAATGGGCCGGACGCTATGTCGATACGGAATCCAGCAGTTCCCCTGACGCGACTCATGCCGGTATGTGGTCGATGTTCACGCACGCGCATGTGGGGTTCGATGACGCCATTGAGTTCTTCGACCTGCGACGGGTGAGTATACGAAGCGACCTGGCTGGCGTGGGATACGCCGGCTGCGTACGCATCGGCGTGCACGTCGAGGCCCCCGATGCCATGTCGCCATCACGATGGGCTCCCGACATCATCGACGACCATAACGAGGTCCTCGCCCGTGTACGACCCGATGACTGGGCGGCAAAACAACTCGCCACCCATATCGGCGACACCGCCGAATGCCGTATGTTCGCGGCCCTCTCACGTACGCACTGCCATCCCACACCACAGACGGCCGTAGTGTGGCGGCACGGATATGCAATGCCATGGAAATCCATAACGGATGGTCACGCGCATCCCATGCCAACGGGCATTGCCATCTGCGATGCGGCGGAGATGAAATTCGCGCTAGGACAACCGATGACGTTCGTCATCAGCAAAGACCGATGCGATGATGCTCGCGCCTACGATAATGGCATTCATCTCGCGACACTGCCGAGTATCTACGCAAACGCACTTTGGGCGCTGCATGACGCAAATTACCCTCTCAAGACCCCGTTCGCACTCCGCTATATCGGTCGAAACAGCATTGACGGCAAGAACGTCGATGTCGCGATAATCGAAGGGCCCACCACCGAAACCATGGCGCTGTGCGCCAAGGCGCGAACATTGTCCGGGCTGGATATACGACTCGACGACATTTGCGAGACGATTGAACCCCCTCGCCGGGACGCTCCGTTCACCCGTCCATTCGGCACCGTCCACGCGCGATGGGTGTCCGTCGATATGCCAAACAGGGTTCACCCACGCATCGACCTGCTGTTCGACGATGAAATCGTCTGGTCGGTCAAATATCGAAATGATGATTACGATGCGTGGGTCGCATACGCCAAACGAGACACACCATGGTGGTGCGGTCTGTACCATGCCGATGATCGACCACAACTTCTGACCGTATGGCGACGTGGGACCGATGACACCACGAACTCAAATAGCCGTAATGCCGACGACCATCGGATTCCAGCGAGAACCGACGACTGATATGACGAGCATGGCAACGACTCAATCACCGACTGACACCGACGGGTGGGAAGACCGCCTCGTCACCACCGACGAACTGCGACGACTCCTCGCCGAGGGCTACGAGGTGACACTGCCCGACGTAACCATCGACGACCCGGACGTCCTCGCGCACTACGACGACGCCGACCTCGAAGCGCTGAAACACAGCCACCCCGACAACCCCATCGTCGCCGTCGAGTACGAGGGGGACGAAGAGGTACAGTGCATCCGCATCGCCGATCCCGAGCACGTGTACCTGACGGACGGGTTCACCCCGACGCACAACACGGCCAACATCGCCTTCCTCAAGTCCACCGACCCGGACATGATCGAGGCGCTGGCCAAGCAGTCGGGCACCACGCACCGCGTCTACGACACCGGCATGACCGTCAACCGCGACTCCAAGGCGTTCCTCGACCTGACGAGCATGGACGCCAACATCTCGATCAACAAGGGCGCCGAGAGTGAGCAGACCATCACGTCGAACGACATGCTCTACCTGCCCGAGCGCAACTCCATCGTCTTCCCCGCCGGGCGCTACCCGATCTGGAACCGCAACGAGACCATCCTGCCGATGTCGTGGGCCCTCCTGGGCCACACCCTCATCAACCCGGGCCACCCCTACACCATGCAGACGCTGCCGACGCTGTCCACGGCGGCGTTCTTCGACGTGAAGACCAACCAGCCGAACTTCTTCGACATGTTCAACAAGCGCCTGTCCCAGGCCATGCAGGCCAAGGAGGCGCTCGACCTGTACAAGCAGGCCTACGGCTACGACGAGGACCGCATGACCCGACTCGACGTCGATCAGACCGGCACCGAGATCATGGAGATCGTGCGCATGCTCGCCGACCGCGCCGACATGGACGGGGCGGACTTCGACTACGACGAGAGCGACGGCGACGCCAACGACGAGATGCTCGAGCAGGCCGAGGCCGAGGAGAGCGCCCAGCGCGACATGTCGGTCAGACGCTTCGCCCACGGCACGGTTTCGCCCGACATGCTCGTGCAGTACACCGGCCAGGGCACCGGCACGGTCGACCGCGAGCTGGCGCCGATCATCGCCCAGGCGGTCATCGTGGCGCGTGGCGACATCGTGCGCGACCACGCCCATTTCGCGGTCATCGACGGCAACATCTGCTCCTCGGACGCCGCGCACACCGTCTACGTGCGCACCAGCGCGACGGCCGAGGAGTACCGCAGACTGAAGGAGGCGGGCAGGATCGCCCCCGACGAGGACACCCCGTCCAACGAGTACACCGCCACCGACGACTTCCTGCGCTTCCTCGCCTCGCTGGACGACTGGACCATTCTGGGCCCGGCGCACCGCTTCGACGACGCCGTCGCCCGGCTGGTACGCGAGAAAGAGGGTGCCAGCATCATCGGCGCGTGACCACACACCCGCGGGGCCGGCCCCGCGACCGCCGGTGCGCCGGGCGCAAAGCGACGCGAACGGCTAGACTGTCAACCATGGATGCCCCGTGCCCGCATGGGCGCGGGGCCACAACGCACAGAACAAGGAGACCACCATGGGCATACTGTCGAAGGCGGGCGGACTGCTCGCCGATCTGGGCATGAGGATGGCCGGCAAGGGCGGCACCGAGCTGGCCGAGAGGGCCGGTCAGGAGACGGCGGAGAAGATCGCCAGGGAGGCCGGCGGCAAGGTCGCGCAGGAAGTGTCCCAGCGAGCCGCCAAGGAGGCCGGCGACAAGGTCGCCGAGGAAACCGGCGAGCGGATCGCCAAGGACTGGGCCCAACCCGCCTTCGAAGGCATGGAGGACGTCGCCCGCGAGGGCGCCGGGACCGCGGCCAGGAAGGGCACCGGGCAGGCCGCCGAGACCGCCGCCGAAGGCGCAGCCCGCGAAGGCGCCGGGCATGCGGCCGAGACCGCCGCCGAAGGCGCAGCCCGTGAAGGCGCCGGGCATGCGGCCGACAACGCGGCCGAATCCACCGCATCCCAGGCCGCGGCGGCGGGCGGCGGCTCCGGCCCCAACCCGCCCAAGACGCCCAAGGGTTCCAAGGGCGGCACGTCGGCGGCCAAGGAAGGGGCCGAGGACGCCGCCAAGGCGGCCGAAGACAAGGCCGGCAAATCGCACCCCATCCTCGACAAGGGCAGGCAGGCCTGGAAGAAAGCCCCGCTCAAGACCAAGCTCATCGCCGGCGGCGTCGGCGCGACCATGGTCGCGCCCGAGCTCGTGGGCGGTACCGTCAACGCGGGCGTGCAGGCGGCGGGCCACCAGGCCTCCACCATGGTCAAGTCGGCGCTCGGCGTCGATCCGTCCTCCGGGTCGGATTCCAAGGGCTCCGCCATCGCCACGGCGCTCGGCGGCAAGTCCGAAAACCAGTCGGCCTCCGGCCGGCTCATCGACTCGGTGATGAGCGGCGGCGGACTCGTCGCGGCGGCGGGCATCGCGGCCAAGGCCGTCGGCGGCCAGGGCTCGCTCCTGGACAAGGTGGGCACCGCCGCGGCCACGCTCGGCGCCGTGGGCGTGGGGCTCAACTACATCGAATCCACCCAGCAGGCCAAGCAGGCCGAGACCGCGACCCGGTCCGACGGCACCGTACAGACACAGGGCCAGCAGGCGCAGGGTGCCATCGAAGCCGGCGGCACGCCGCAGGCCACCCTGCCCGGCTCGTCCACGGTCGCGCCGCAGGCCACCGGACCCGAGGCGTAGCGAGGACAAGGAGGCCGGCCATGACCGACGACAAGGACAAGCACAGCAACCCGCTCGACATGATCGGCGGGGCCATCAAGGGCGTCACCGCGGCCGCCGGCGCCGTGGGCGGGGCCGGCGTCGGCATCGTTCGGGCCGCCGGCGACGTCGTGACCGGCCATGCCGACAAGGCCGGCGAGCATCTGACCGACTCGGTCAAGGCCGGGGCGAACGTCAACCAGACCATCGGCGACGCCACGCGCGGGGTCTCCAAGGCCGTCGGCGGCGGTATCGGCGCCGTGGGCGGCACGCTCGCGGGCGCGGCCGGCTTCGTCGGCGACGTCGTCACCGGCAAGGGCGACAAGGCCGCGGAGAACTTCTCCAAAACACAGTCCGGCTGGGCCAAGGCCGGGGCGGACAAGGGCGGCGACGTCGGCGAGGCCCTGGCCGACGGCTCGGGCGTCAAGGGCGTGGTCACCGACCTGGTCGGCGGCGTGGGCGACGCGGCGCGCGACGTGGTCAAGTTCAAAGGCCACGTCGCCGCGGCCGCCTCCGGCGCCGTGGCCCGCGTAGTCGGCGGCGAGGAACTGGAGAAGAAGGTCGTCGCCAGGCAGAACGAACAGACCAACGCCATCATCGCCTTCGGCGAGAAGACCACGGCCGCCGTGGCCGGCGCGGGGCAGACCGCCCTCGACACCGTCACCGGCAAGGGCCGGCTCAACGCGAAGACCGCCGAGGAGACCAAGCAGGCCATGGACGCGGCCGACGAGCGCGCCAAGGCGGATGATGAGGCGTCGCAAGGCTCCGGCTCGCTCGACATGCTCAAGCGCACCGGCGGCGACGCCATGAACATCGCCTTCAACAACACCGTGCAGATCGGGCTCGCGGCCGTGACGGCCGGCGCCGGCACCGCCGCCACGGCGGGCGTGGGCGCGGCCGCCAAGGCCGGCTCGATCGGACTCAAGGGCCTGGCCGGCGCCACCGCCTTCGACACGGCCTTCGCCGTGGGCGACTCGGTGTCCAAGGCCGCCGACGCCAAGGGCGCCGTGCGCACCCTGAACGACACGTTCTCCTCCATCGCCTCGTCCGTCTCGCAAAGCCAAGGCATCCCGGTGACGTCCAAGGACATCCGGGCCATGGCCGAGGAGAACCTCGGCACCAAGGACGACGCGAAGCTCGCCGAGACCATCGCCGCCCGGCGCGACCAGGGCCTGACGGGCGCGGCGCTCATCGCCGACCAGAAGACCATCGACGCGGCCATGTCGTCCGCATCGCAGGGCGGCTACGTGCCCGAGACGGACACGGCCGCCACGGCCGCCGACGCCCCGTCGGCCGACGCCGCCGAGACGACGGCCCAGTACCAGTGACATCGAAAGGAACACACACCATGAGCAATCCCATCACCCTATCCAACGCCTCGCAGAGCCTGCTGGGCATCCCCGTCGCCCCGATCGCGGCGGGCGCACGGCAGGACGCCACACAGAGCACCGAAGCCCCCGTGAACCCACAGGACGGCCGACAGACCGTCGTCGGGCAATCGGACACCGCCAACCAGCAGAGCCTTGCACCGGGCGCCACCGCCGGACGCGAGAGCGCGTTCGCCACCACGCTGCGCAACCTGGGCGCCACGCTCGGCGTGCCGAACGCCGCCAACCTCATCATCGAGAAGATGCAGGCGTTCAAGGAACGCACCGGCACCTCCGCGCTGCAAGTGGCGAATGCCAGCGACACCGGAACCGACACCGCATACGGCAATGCCGGCAACGACGCCGTCAAATCCGGGGAGACGGCCTACAAGCCATCGAACGGCAACTTCGATCAGGCCCGCGCGGATCTGGCATGGGCCAAGGCGAATCCCGATGACCTCACCAAATACATGGCGCAGAACGCCCAGCGCATCGAAACGCTGGGCATGCCGCAGCGAGACGGCGTCGTCGACCTCTCCGCCGAACGTCTCGCCGAGCGCAGCCGTCTGCAACAGGAGAACCGCAAGCTCGGCATCCTCGCCAATCCGACCATGACCGATGACGCCAAGGTGAACGGCGTGGCTTCGATCTACGCCGAAAACGACATGTCGAAGGCCCGGACGGAAGCATCGCGGACCGAAGGCATCGGCTTGGGGAACCCAACCGGAACATCCACGGGACGGCAGCCACAGCCGAACCTGCTCTCCGGCGTCGGCACCGCGCTGACCGGAGCCTACGTGGGCGAGAGCGCCGACGCCAAGGGCGCCGTCACGGCCGCTCCGTTCACCGGCGGCGCGTCCGTGGGCAACGCCCTCGACGGCCCGCAGCAGTAGTCATATCCACCACATAAGCAAAGGAGACCATCATGGCCATCATCGCAACGCAACCGGGCGGGGGAACCGCCCCCGCGACGCCGAACCTCGGCGACGTGGGACAGGGGCTGGGCAAGCTCGCCGGCTCCATCGCCGGCGGCATCGTCAACATGCCGTACGACGCCGGCCACGCCGTCGGCGAGACGGCGCGCCGCACCGTCGAAGGGGCCAAGGCCGTGGGCCGGGGCGCCGAGGCGGTGGGCGACGCCGCGGCCAAGGGCGCCAGGACCATCGGCGACGCCACCGCGGCCGGGGCCAAGGCCGTGGGCGACACCGCCGCCAAGGGCGCCAAGGCCGTGGCCGACGGCGCCGACGCGGCGCGCGACGCCACCGTCGATACCTTCAAGGCCGCCGGCGCGGGCCTTGGCAAGCTCGGCGGCGACATCGTCGCCGGGGCCCAGTACCAGGGCGAGCGCATGTCCAAGGGCTTTTCCGAGGGCTTCGCCGCCGCCGCACCCGCGGCGACCAAGGGCGCCGACGGGCCCGACCGCTAAGTCCACGCCCGAATACCGTACACGCCGCGCCCGTGAAGGGCGCGGCGTCGCCGTATCCGGGACATGATGGCACGACGGGTACCATCGAAGGCATGACCATCACACGACCCGCATGGAAAGGGGTTTCGCCATCATGACCAACGCACCGTCGAATCCATTGTCGAACCCGTCCGCGAACGGCGTCCTGCCCTCCATCGGCCTGGGCGGCGCGCAGCAGACGCCGATGCCCGAGCCGACGCCGGTCGCAACGGGTGCCCCGACGCCGAGCGGGCCGAACCCGCTATCGAGCATGGGCTCCTCGTTCAGCCGCGTCATGAAAGGCGGCACGGCCTCGATCGCCCACGATGTCAGGGCCGGGGCGCAACCCAAGGGTGGCGCACGCTCGACCGCCGACGCCACCAAGGCGGTGATCGGCGGCCTGGCGCAGGGCGTCACCGTCGGCGCCGGCGCCGTCGGCCTCGGGGCGCTGGGGCTGGGCGCGCTCAAAGGCCCCGAGGCCGCCACGCACATCGGCCAAACGGTCGCCAAGGGCATCAACGCCGTGACGACCAGGCTCACCGACTACCGGAGCGACCCCGGCATGGCCAGCGCCTCGCGCCAGCTCGACACCCTCACCGCACCGGCCACCGAGCCGTCCGCGTCCGCCGAACAGGACGGGCCGAGCCGCTGAGAGCGGAGGGACGCGCTTTAGCGCGGCGAAAAAAAAAACACCAAACGGTCGGTCATAGTCCAAGAGGACTATGACCGACCGTTTGGTGTTTCAGCACGCCATCAGGCGGCGATCAGCGTAATCGTCATCTCGCCGGCCGGTGAATCGACATCCGGGACATCGGACACTTCGATGCGCGAAAGCGGGTAGGTCTTGCCCGGCATGCCGAACGATGGGGCGTTGCCGTATGCGAAAGAACTCACTCGCCCGCGCCCTTGAGCACCGCAAGCATGTCGGGCGGCGCCAAGCCGTCGAGGCCCATGGAACGGGCCAGGCCGAACATGTAGCGGGCCTGCTGGACGAGGATGGGCGGCGCCGGGCCGTTGGGATTGACCAGGTCGTCGAGCGTGTAGGCCGCGTCGGCCAACGCCACGTCGGGGGCGGCCCATACCTTCCACAACGTCGAACGCACGATGGGCAGCTGGGCGCGGCACCCGGGATCGGACTGGCGGGCCACGGTCTCGCGCATGTGGTTCTCCATAAGCGCGCGGTAGTCCGCGACGGACAGCGGCGTGCGCGCCCCGGCCATGACGGCCTCGGCGTTCAGCGGATAGGGCTCGGGACTGTAGATCGACCAGAGCACCGAGGTGTCCTCGGCCAGCTGCGCGTTGACGAGGGACGCCAGACGCGAGCCGACCTCGGGGCCCGAGGCGCCGTCGCGGGCCATGGCGCGCACGAGCAGCGCACGGCCCGAGGCCGGCTCGCCGCCGTAGGTGGCCATGTCCCAGGCCGCCAGCATGGCCGCGCCCAGCGGCGGGCTGAACGGCAGGGCGTCGCCGGCGGCGATGGCCGTCGCGCGGATGCGCCGGGCGATGGCGGCCCCGGTGCGCTTGCCCGGCACCCGGGCGGCGTCGGCGTCGAAGGCGCGACGCACATCATCACGCAATGCGGCATGAAGGATCGGGTGGACGTACCACAGCCCGGGCCAGCCGCCCATCAGGCGCATCGGCGAGGCGTCGAGCGCCGGGGCCAGGTCGATCAGGGCCGCGGTCGTCCACTGGCGCGCCATGGCGCCCAGGCGATCGAGGTCGAGCGCGCCCGCCGCGGCCAGACGGTCGGTCAGCTCGCCGACCAGGGCGAACCACAACGCCGAGGACGTGGCGATCGGATCGCGCGCCGGGGTCTCGGGCACGGGTTCGGCAATAAGCCGGGCGGGCGCGGGCGCCGCAGGCGTCAGTGTCGGCGCGACCGGGGCCGGGGCCGGTTCGGCCACCCGCGCGCCCGGGTTCATGGATACGAAATTCGGCATGCCCCCATCCTACCGCGACGTAAGGGCATCGAAACCCGTGGGGCCGGTCAACGACCGGCTCGACCGGCTCGGCCGGGCATGGCGGGTGGTAGGGTGGGGACCATGAGCACACTGTATGTCAGGACCTTCCGCCCGCTGGGCAAATCCTACGAAAGCCTCGCCGACGCGATCAAGGTGGCCCACGACGGCGACCTCATCCACATCGGCAAGGCCACGGGAATCCCCGACGACCTCGTCATCGACAAGAGCGTCACCATCGAGGGGCCCAAGGAGGGCAGGCCGGCCGTCATCAGCGTGGCCAGCCACCACGCCATCCTCGCCGCGCGCACGCTGCATTTGAAGGACCTCATCCTCGAGGCCGGACCGCAGGCCAACGCCCTGCGCAAGGGCAAGGGGGCCAACCTCGTCCTGGAGCGCGTCACGATCCGCTACGACCGGGCGGCGCTGCACAAGGGCACCCGGCCCGAGGAACGCTACCCGCTGATGCTCGCCGAGGACGGCGGCGGCACGCTCGACATGGAACGCTGCGACGTGCAAGGCACCGTCATCGTCAAGGCCGAGCGCATGGGACTCGCCAACACCCGCGTCGGCGCCCTGGGGATGCCGCCGTGCGCCACGTCGGCCCACGCGGTACTCCAGGCCGATGAGATCAAAGCCGAACACTGCTCCCTGTCGCGCGTCATGCTGGTCTCGCACACGCTGAGACTGACGGACATCCGCACCTTCGGCGACCTGACGCTCATCGGCGCCGGCACGCTCGAAGGGCTGCACGAGGCCGAGGACGACCCCAAGGAGAAGGGCGAGCGGCCGGCCGGGACGTTGACGCTCCTGACCGCCAGCGTGCCGGGGCCCGAGCCCATGAGCCTCGACGGCGTCGAGCTCGGTGCCGGTCTGAAGGACTGCGCCTTGATGGACGTCACGGCCAACGGCACGCTGACCCTGACGCATTGCGCCCTGTCCAAGACCGAGCGGCCCAGCCGCCTCAGAGGTTCGGGCACGATCAGGCTCGACGGGGTGCGCGACCTCAACGACTGGCAGGTCCTCGCCCCCGCACCGGCCGTGGCCGCCATGCACTCGCACGGCCGGCTGGCCCGCATGCAGGCCGAGGCCGACGAGGCCCGGCGCGAAGGCTCGGACGCCCTGGCCTCCATCAACGCCATGATCGGACTTACGGCGGCCAAACGACAGCTCAACTCCCTGATCGCCACGGCCCGGGTCAACGAGGCCAGGCGCGCGGCCGGGATGAAGGCGACCGAGGCCAACCTCAACATGGTCTTTTTGGGGCCGGCCGGCTGCGGCAAGACGACCGTGGCCCGCAAGACGGGCCGGGCCCTGTACGACATCGGCTCGATCGAGAAGGATCTCTTCGTCGAGAAGAAGATCGGCGCCTTGAAGGGCGTCCACGTCGGCGAGGCCGCCCGCAACATGGATCAGGCGTGCGAACAGGCCATGGGCGGCATGCTCTTCCTCGATGAGGCCTACCAGCTCGGCGCCGATGACGTATACACGCCGGAGCTGGTCACCGAACTGCTCAAATACACCGACGACACCTACCGCGGCAGGCTCGTCGTGGTGCTCGCCGGATACACCAAGGAATTGACGCACGTGCTTCAGACCGCCAACCCGGGTTTGAACCGTCGATTCCCCACGCGCATCGAGTTCACGCCGTACACCGGCGCCGAGCTCGACCGCATCATGGTCTCCATGCTCGCCGCCGACGGGCTCGTGCCCGACGAGCGGGCCGCGGCGATGCTGCGCGACTGGATGGTCGCCGTGGTGCCGGGGCTCGCGGCCGACCCCACGTTCGGCAACGCCGGCTGGGCACGCACCCGCGCCGATAGGCTCACCGCCATCCACAACCAGCGACTCGCCGCCGAGGGGCGCTTCGACAGGGCGTCGCTGACGGCCATCACCGAGGCCGATGTGGCGGCGTTCATCGCCGACCAGAAAACCAACCGATAGGGAAAGGACGTATATATGGCTGTACGCCGACGCAGGACGACAAGGACGCGCACGACGAGGACGGCCCCGGCGCCGCGCATCGAGATGCCGCTGGCCATGGCCGGGCACGAGGGCGAGACCGCCACGATCGGCGAGGTGTGGGGCGGGCACGCCTTCACCGAGCTGGAGCTGGAGGCGCTGGCGTCCGGCTCGCCGGTCAGGATCACCACCTCGGCCGGGGTCAAGCGGGCCCTGAAACTCGAACAGGACGCCCACGGCAACTGGCGGATCGCCATCCATGGGTCGAACATCGTCGTCGGATCCGCCGCACCGGCCGAGGCGCCACGACCGACGCACGCGCCGACCCGCACCGAGCGACGCCGGGGCGAGCGGCACGAGACCCGCCCGACGCGCGAGGGGCGCGACGACGAGGCGTGGATCACCTACACGCCCACCGGCGAGGAGGTGGCCGTCAGGCGCGTATGGGGCGGCCACGCCTTCACCGGGGCCGAGCTCGACGCCCTGGGCGCGGGGCTGGCCGTCGACGTCGTCACCGACAAGGGGCGCTCGCTGTCCGTCAAACTCGTCCACGACGACAAGCGCGGATGGCGCCTCGGCATCGACGAGACGCACTCGGACTCGGGGCGGTCCATGCTGCGCTCGCTGGACTCCAGGCGGCACCATGCCCGCTATTGAGCGCATGGAGGGCGTCTACACCGGCCACTGGCTCGGACTGGATGGCTGGCCCGAGAGCGCCTGGGCCCGACGCATCCGCGAGGGGCGACCGGTCGGCTGCCGGCGCGTGTGGCATGGCCACCGCTTCAGCGACGAGGAGGCGGCGGCCCTCTTCGCCGGGGCCACCGTCACGCTCGACGACGTGCCCGGCACGGACGACGACGACCCGCCGGTCAAGGTGCGCCTAGGCGAGTACGTCTGGCGCGGCTCGCGCCGGGTCGGCGTCATGGCGGCCAACCGATCCGAGCAGACCTGCCCATTGCCGGACACGGTGTGTGGCCGGCCGTTGTCGCCGCGTGAACGCGAGCGGCTTCAGGCCGGTGACGTCGTGTACGTCGAGGGGCTGTACAACAAGTTCTCGGCCCGATACTTCTCGGCGACGCTGCATCTGGCGGACGACGAGTACGGCAAAAACCATCTCGTCATCGCCGACATGACGCCCGAGCCGGCGCCGAGCAAGCTCATGTGACGCGGTATCATGGATGCCATCGGGCCCGCAACGGCGCGGGCCCACATACCCATCAAGGAGCATCGCCGTGGAGGACTACCGTACCCTGACGCCGAGCGTCACCATCTCGATCCGCATCGTCGAGGACGACGATACCACAGACCACGCGGACCCGGAAGCCGGGTAGCACCACGGCAAAAACCATTCGGGCACGGCATCTATGATGAAAGACATCAATGATTCACGAGCGTTCCCACACATGGAACGGAGGATATGCCATGTCCGACGAGACGATGGCCGGCCTGCTGCCCAACGGCGTGGCCGGCCTTGACACCAGCATCGAACCCCTGAGCGACGACGAGTTCACCCTGCTGGCGGACCCGCATGCCCTGGAACGGGCCAACGACGCCTACGTGAGCGAGCCGGCCGCGCCGGCGATGCCCCGCATCCGCACGGCCTCGCCGGCGCCCGCGCCCCTGGCCGCGCCCGAACCGGCGACGAAGGGGGACGACGGTCCCGAGCTCGGCTGAGCCGGGCCGTACCACAATCGGCCCCTCGTCCCGTACGATCGATACGGCCATGCGAAAAGACGGTCGCGCGCAACTATAGTGGAAACCGTCAGAACAACCGTACGCCGACCACACAAGGAGACCATCATGCCAGTCAAGCAGCACCCCATGGAAATCGCCAAGGGCGATACCGTCAAGCAGCGCGACCTCATCGTCGTCAAGCCGATCACCTACGACGACAAGGGCAACGAGCGACCGCTGGAACCCTTCGACCGCAAGACCGCATCCGGCAGCAAATACAAGATCGGCCGCGTCCAGATCTACGACGTCGCCACCGGCCAGGCGCTCAACTACATGACCGGCACCAACTCCAAGGGCCAGCCGATCGGCAAGACCGGCAAGATCGTCGGCTCCCAGCAGAACGTATCCGTCCTCAACGCCCTCAACCGGGCGCTCGAAGGCCCCGACGCCATCGTCTACCACTCGAAGAGCAACCCGAACGGCGCGGGCACCCGTGCCGTGGGCATCAAGAGCGACGTCTTCATCAACGACAAGGATCCGAAGACGGGTGTCGACCGCGCCGGCGGCCATCTCAACAACAGGGTCCCCGAAGGCGGCTTCCAGTCCTTCGCCGTGACCCCCGAGCAGGTGGCCAACGCCTACTCGAGCAGCGCCAAGTTCCAGATCGTCAACGCCTTCGCCGGCCGCGCCTACGGCGAGGCCGTCAAGGCCGGCAAGAGCCCGGCCGAGGCCAAGGCCATCTCCCAGATCGCCCAGGCGTCCGACTCCGTGCGTCACGGCATCCCGTTCATCAAGGCCCCGCAGGTCATCGAGCCGGCCGAGGGCGAGACCCTGACCGCCGAACAGGTCGAGCACAACAAGGTGGCCCAGCAGGTGCAGGACATCCTGTCCGGCAAGGTCGAGCCGGTGCCCGCCGGCGTCTCCGTGCCGTCCATCGCGGCCAAGCAGGCCGCCAACGCCGCCAAGGGCGTCGAGGCCAACACCCCGGCCGCCCCGGCCCCGGCCGCCGAGGCACCGGCCGCCGAGCCGGCCAAGAGCGCCGCCGCACCGGACACGCCGCTGCCGGCCGCCCTGCCGGCCCCGACCGGCCCGGGCGTCGAGGACGACGGCTTCGAGATGTGAGTCCGATTGCACATACGAAAGGCCCCCGCACCGGATATCCGGTGCGGGGGCCTTTTGCGTATATGCCGTCGGTCAGTGCCCGTCAACATAATGCCAGGCCGCCGCCGTGGCGACAATGGGCGCCGCAATCGCCGCGCACACGGCGCCGACGACGATGCCGACGATCTTCAGCACATGCAATACCTTCATGGCATGCCCCCTTTCCGTTCAGCGCTTCCCGTCGCGCTTCGCCTTGCCGGTGTCCTCGAAGAGGAAGCCGGTGTACTGGAACTGCTCGGTCTGGGCCCTGGCCTGACGCAGCGTGTCGAGACCGACGCCCGCGATGATCAGGATCGTGGTGCCGCCGAACGGCAGCTGCTGGTTGATCTGCAGCGCCATGATGAGCACGGTCGGGATGAGGGCCACGAACAGCAGGTAGACGGCGCCCACCGTGTTGAGTCGGTTCATCACGTAGCTCAGGTAGCGGCTGGTGGCGTTGCCGGCGCGGATGCCGGGGATGAAGCCGCCGTACTGCTTCATGTTGTCGGCGGTCTCGTCCGGGTTGAACGTGATCGAGGTGTAGAAGAAGCAGAAGAAGACGATCATCAGCGCGTACAGCGCGATGTACCACACGGAGGTGGTGTTCGCCAGGTTGGCGTTGATCCACTTGACCCAGGACTGGTCGGACTTGC
>OIXX01000188.1_pt1 | contig 48570 bp, 37 predicted proteins | sample 1588161 | NCBI WGS metagenome assembly OIXX01 (sample SAMN03283274) | human gut metagenome | biome: human-associated habitat; material: feces | host: Homo sapiens | place: Peru | collected 2012 | reverse complement strand
AACCAGGAATGACAGGACCAGAATCTGTAGTGTTACCATTACACCATATCCCAATATCATTGCAATCTCAAGCATATTGTTTCTCAATTGCGGGTGCAAAGGTACAACATTTTTTTGAATCACCAAAATTTTTCAGCACTTTTTTCTAAAAAATCTCAATTTTTTCCGTTTTCTATGGCTTTTTCGGGTATTTAGCGTATCTTTGTACCATAATTACATATAATAAGGTAGTAAATAAAGAAAATAAAAAAATAAAGAAAGATTAAATGAACACAGTTAAACAACTCGTAGAGACTATTAAGGAAGGAATACAGGAGAAAAAAGGTCAAGACATCGTTATCGCCGACCTCAGTGAAATGGATGGCACCATCGCCAAATATTTCATCATCTGTCAGGGTGGATCACCTACACAGGTAGAAGCCATCGCAGAATCAGTGGGCGACATGTGCCGCAAGAGCCTTGGCGAAAAGCCGGTGAATGTGGTAGGTCTGGGCAACGACCAGTGGGTGGCTATGGACTTTGTGGATGTTCTCGTTCACATCTTCCTGCCAGAGGTACGCGCCTATTACGACCTGGAGCATCTCTGGGCAGACGCCAAGCTCACCCATATTCCGAATCTCGACTAATTCCCAAGAATGCCGAACATGGCAGCAGACTCTACAGATGCTTCAAGAACGGCATTAAGGAAGATGATGCACTAAAACAACGCATCAAGAGAGAAAAAAAAGCATACATCAAATAGAAATAAACAATAACAATGGAACAAAGCAACAACTTCAATAATCCTGGCGGAGGAAAAGGTCCGAAGATGCCTAGGTTTAACATGAATTGGCTCTACACCATTATCCTCATCGCCCTCATCGCTTTGTTTTTCAGTGGCGGTGGTGATGCCTTGGGCGGAAGCGCAGCCAAGGAAGCCACCTATACCGAATTCAAACAATATGTAGATAAGGGATACGTGCTGAGCGTAGTAGCCAACAAGACGGAAAGTACTCTCAAGATATATATTAACCCGAAATATACGAGAGATGTCTATAAAATGAGCGCCCAGAGCGTAGGACCGAATCCTTACGTCAAGGTACAGTTCGGATCGATTGACGAGGTAGATCGCTACGCCAACGAAATGGTGAAGGAGAAGAAAATCCGTTCCTTCAGTTACGATAACCAGAAGAGCAATGATTTCTGGAATCTCGTAATGAGCGTTGCCCCTCTCCTCCTCTTCTTCCTCTTCATCTACTGGATGTCGGGCAGAATGGGAAGCGGTATGAGTAACATGGGCGGCGGCATCTTCAATGTAGGTAAGAGCAAGGCAAAGATGTACGAGAAGGGAAATTCCCTGGGAATCACCTTCAAGGATGTTGCCGGACAGGAAGGTGCCAAGCAGGAAGTAGAGGAAATCGTGGAATTCCTCAAGAATCCGCAAAAATATACCGATCTGGGTGGTAAGATTCCTAAGGGCGCATTGCTCGTTGGGCCTCCAGGAACCGGTAAGACTCTCCTGGCAAAGGCTGTAGCTGGCGAAGCTGGCGTACCATTCTTCTCCATGAGCGGTTCAGACTTCGTAGAGATGTTCGTCGGCGTGGGTGCATCGCGCGTCCGCGACCTCTTCCGCCAGGCAAAGGAGAAGGCTCCTTGCATCATCTTCATTGATGAGATCGATGCTGTGGGCCGTGCCCGCAGCAAGAATCCGGCAATGGGCGGAAACGATGAGCGAGAGAACACACTCAACGCCCTGCTTACAGAGATGGACGGTTTCGGCACCAATAGTGGTGTCATCATTCTGGCAGCTACCAACCGTGTAGATATGCTCGACAGCGCCCTGCTCCGTGCCGGCCGTTTTGACCGAGAAATCCACGTAGATCTCCCAGGCTTGAACGAGCGTAAGGCAATCTTCCTGGTTCACCTCAAGCCTATCAAGATAGATGACACTGTGGACGTGGACCTCCTGGCTCGCCAGACTCCTGGCTTCTCAGGTGCTGATATTGCAAATGTATGTAACGAGGCAGCCCTCATTGCTGCCCGCCACGACAAGAAGGCGGTATGCAAGCAGGATTTCCTTGATGCCGTAGATAGAATCGTAGGCGGACTGGAGAAGAAGACCAAGGTGATGACTGCCGATGAGAAACGAAGCATCGCACTCCATGAGGCAGGCCATGCAACCATCTCCTGGTTCTGTCAGTATGCCAATCCACTCATCAAGGTTACGATCGTGCCTCGTGGTCAAGCACTCGGAGCAGCCTGGTATCTCCCAGAGGAGCGACAGATTACCACCAAGGAGCAGATGCTCGATGAGATGTGCTCGCTTATGGGTGGACGTGCAGCCGAGGAACTCTTCACCGGTCATATTTCTTCCGGTGCGATGAACGATCTGGAACGCGCGACCAAGAGTGCGTACGGAATGGTGGCTTATCTGGGTATGAGCAAGACTTTGCCAAATATCTGCTATTACAACCAGAACGAGTATTCATTCCAGCGTCCATACTCAGAGACTACAGCCCGCGAGATAGACAAGGAGGTTCTGCAGATGGTGAACGAGCAATACACCCGTGCCAAGAACATCCTGATGGAGCACAAGGAGGGTCACAACGCCCTTGCCGAGCTGTTGATTCAAAAAGAGGTGATTATGGCCGAAGACGTGGAGCACATCTTCGGCAAGCGTCCTTGGCTGAGCCGTTCTCAGGAAATCATGGAGGACGAACAGCCTAAGATTGATGATGCCGTAAAGGATATGCCTGAAGTTCAGGCAGCCATCAAGGAGCATGAAGAGGCAAAAAAAGCTTCAAAGGAGGAAGCTGAAGAGAAAATTTCTGAGAAAGCTCCCGCAAAGATTTCTGAGGATGCAGAAGAGAAGGTTTCAGAGAAGACTTCAGACGATACTTTCAAGAAAACTTCTGAGAAGACTTCTGAAAACGAGAAAAATAACGAATAAAAAGCAAGACCATGACTGAGAAACAAAAAAATCTAGTAATTAGATCCATCACAGGCGTACTCTTCGTCGTGTGTATGGTATCTTGCTTCCTGAATCCTAGGGCGATGGTATTCCTGTTCGCCCTGATTACAGGCCTAAGTATCTGGGAGTACTGCGGACTGGTGAACCAAAAGGACGATGTAACTGTCAACCGATTCATCATCACCGTGGCAGGAGTATATTTCTTCCTTGCCGTAGCTGGATTCCGCACAGGTATCGTGGGCAACTTCGTGGTATTCGTACCATACTTGCTCACCATTATCTACCTCTTCATTGGAGGGCTCTATACTGCCAACAAGAACGCCATCAACGACTGGGCTTACACCATGCTTTCGCAAATGTACATTGCCCTTCCATTCTCGATGATCAACGTGTTGGCATTTGAGACTTCAGCATTCGATGGTCAGATTCATTACGACATGCTCTTGCCTCTGAGCGTATTCATCTTTCTCTGGACCAATGATACGGGTGCTTATTGCAGCGGTTCGCTTTTCGGCAAGCATAAGCTGTTTCCTCGCATCAGTCCGGCGAAGAGTTGGGAAGGCAGCATCGGTGGTGGTATCTTCGTAATTATCGCAGCCATCATCATCGGTTACATTGCCAACGATGGCGAGGCTCACCGCCTCAGCATTCTCGGATGGGTAGGTTTAGGAGTAGTTGTAGCTGTTTTCGGAACCTGGGGCGATTTGGTAGAAAGTCTCTTCAAGCGCACCCTGGGAGTAAAGGATAGTGGTAATATCCTGCCGGGCCATGGCGGAATGCTCGACCGCTTCGATTCATCACTTATGGCGATTCCAGCTGCCGTGATTTATCTCTACACCCTCCAGCTTTTCGGATAGACTCCATTCTGAAAAAATACAATAAGAAAAAATCCAAGCCAGATTCATTCTAGCTTGGATTTTTTAATTTATAACGGCTACAACCCATAGAGCAGCTATTTCAATTCCTCCTGCTGCGACTCATTAAGCTGTTCTTCTGCCCTTCTGGCTCTTTCGGCTTCTTCATCTGCCAGTCTTCTAGCCTCTTCCGCCTTTCTTCTTGCCTTTTCGGCTTCCTCTTCCGCTCTTCTTCTTGCAGCCTCAGCCTGTTGTTCCGCTTTCTTTTTTGCAGCTTCAGCTTCAGCCAGGGCTTTCAATCGGGCACGCTCGGCGGCTTCGGCAGCAGCCTTGGCTTCTGCTTCGGCTCTCTCCTTGGCAAGTCTAACCAGCATTTCACGACGCTTGACCAAGAGATCGAACATGATGGCAGCAGCCTCATCAGGAGCAACCTGGTTACCCAGACGCTCTCTCACCTCACGATATTCAGAAAGCATACGATCCCTGCCCTCCTTGCCTGGCAAAATCTGATAAAGCTGGTCGGCGATGGCATCCACCTGAAAACGGTCGGCAAACATCTCCTGCACCACTTCCTTGTCGGCAATCAGATTCACCAGCGAAATATACTTGCACGACATCACATGCTTAAACGCAAGGCGAACCAGATGCGGCAATGGGGTCTCATAGCAAACCACCTGCGGAACCTCGAATAGCGCCGTCTCCAAAGTAGCCGTACCACTCGTTACCAAAGCCGCCGTACTGTGACTCAGGAGCGGATAGGTCTTATTGCGCACCATCTTGACAGGCGTACCCTTCAGGAACTTCTCATAATAAGAATCCTCGATGGAAGGAGCTCCTGCAAGCACCATCTGGTAATCCTCAAACCGCTCTGCCACCTCAATCATGGCAGGCAGATTATCCTTAATCTCCTGCAAACGGCTTCCGGCAAGCAAAGCAATAATCGGGCGATGCCTGTCCAGATTATTCTCTTCACAAAACTCCACGAAATTCTGATGATATTCCGACCGAAACTCATTCACCTCTTCTGCCGTAGGATTACCTACATAATGGATAGGATAACGGTGCTTTTTCTCGAAGAAAGGCACCTCGAAAGGCAGGATGGAGAAAAGTTCGGCAATATCACGCTTGATACTGCGGATTCGCCATTCCTTCCACGCCCAGATTTTAGGCGAGATATAATAATACGCCAGAATATTAGTCTTCTTTTTCAAGAACTTAGCGATATTCAGATTAAATCCAGGATAATCTACAAGAATTACCACATCCGGTTTCCATTTCACAATATCTTCCTTGCATCTTTTCATATTAGAAAAGATGGTACCCAGATGCATCAGCACAGGAACAAAGCCCATATAGGCAAGCTCCTTGTAATGCTTGACGCGAGTGCCACCTTCGGCAGCCATCAAGTCGCCACCGAAGAACCTAAATTCCGCAAACTCGTCAACATTTTTTAGCGAACGCATCAATCTGCTGGCATGCAGGTCGCCACTCGCCTCTCCTACTATCAAATAATACTTCATGATACTTTGAACTTGATACTTTGAACTTGGAACTTTATGATATGCTTTAACTTGGAACTTTCAATATTACAGTTCAATATTAAAGTTCTTGATCCAATCATAATCCGTGATATCAATCTTGGTCGGCGTGATGGCAATATAGCCATGATTCACCGCCCACTGATCTGTATCCGCAGCATCCGGTTCGTCATTGCGATAATCGCCCACCATCCAATAGTATTCATACCCATGAGGGTGCGTACGATGTTCCACCTCGTTGATCCACGAGCCATGTGCCATTCTGCAAGCCTTGAAGCCCTTGAACGGAGGCTGTGCCGGGAAGTTGACATTCAGGCAGGTATATTTCGGCAAGCCCTTCTCCAGAACCATCTTCACCACCTGGGCTACACCGTCTCGCAAAGACGAGAGATCGGCATTCTCATCATAGTTACAACTGCTGAAGGCAATGCTAGGAATGTGCTGCATACATCCCTCCTTGGCTACGCCCATCGTACCTGAATAGTGATTGTTCACACTGGAATTATCACCATGGTTGATACCGCCGATTACGAGATCAGGGCGACGGTCCTTGTAAAACTGGTCGAGCGCCAGTTTGACACAATCCACCGGCGTACCGCTGCACGACCAAACCTCCACATCTTCGCCCATATTATGACGGCGCTTCAGTCGCAGCGGAGTGGTAGCCGAGAAGGCACAGGCGAATCCGGAGCGGGCACTTTCGGGAGCCACAACGAGTACGTCGCACCAGTCTTTCAGAAAGCGCACGAGGGTCTTAATACCATTGGCATGATAGCCATCATCATTTGAAATTAACACTAAAGGTCTCTTATTTTCCATAAAAATATCTTTCTTTTTGGTGCAAAAGTACGAAAAAACCTTTAAAGAAACATATTTCTCGCATATTTTTTGTATCTTTGCCGAAAAATTCTGTGCGCAAAAGCCATTTTAGACTCGCAGGCGCACACTTCAGGTTATTATATAGACTTTAAAAATGGGAAAAATCATAGCATTAGCTAATCAGAAAGGTGGCGTCGGAAAGACAACAACCACCATCAACCTGGCTGCATCGCTTGCTACCCTGGAGAAAACGGTACTCGTCATCGATGCCGACCCTCAGGCAAACGCATCCAGCGGTCTGGGTGTGGACATCAGCGAGGTAGATTGTTCACTCTATGAGTGCATCATCAACCATGCAGATGTGCGTGATGCCATCTACACTACCGACATCGACGGACTCGACATCGTGCCGAGCCACATCGATCTTGTAGGAGCTGAGATAGAAATGCTCAACCTTAAGAATCGCGAGAAAGTAATCAAGACACTGCTCGACCCCATCCGCGAAGAATACGATTATATTCTCATCGACTGTTCCCCATCGCTGGGTTTGATAACAGTGAACTCGCTTACCGCCGCAGACAGCGTGATCATCCCAGTGCAGTGTGAATACTTCGCCCTGGAAGGAATCAGCAAGCTACTCAACACCATCAAGATCATCAAGAGCAAACTGAATCCGAAGCTCGAAATAGAAGGTTTCCTGCTGACGATGTACGACAGCCGCCTCCGACTCGCCAACCAGATTTACGACGAGGTGAAGCGCCACTTCCAGGAATTGGTATTCAAGACTGTCATCCAGCGTAACGTGAAATTGAGCGAGAGTCCGAGCCACGGCCTCCCAGTCATTCTCTACGATGCAGAATCAAATGGTGCCAAGAATCACCTGGCACTGGCAAAGGAAATTATCAACAAGAATAGATAAGATTTGGAAATTGAACCCATCAGGAAAGTTCAATGTACAAAATTCAAAGTTCAAAGCAAAAATGGCAGTACATAAGAAATTCAATAACGGCATAAGAAACAACGCCCTGGGCCGCGGACTCGACGCCCTCATCTCGACAGAGGGAGTACGTACTCAGGGCAGCAGCACCATCAACGAGATACCTCTCGATCAGATCGAGGCAAACCCGAACCAGCCACGACGGGAGTTTGACGAAGAGGCGCTGCGCGAACTCGCCGATAGCATCAGTGCCATCGGCATCATCCAGCCTATCACCCTGCGACAGATTTCGGAAAACCGATTCCAGATTATTGCGGGAGAAAGACGATGGAGAGCTTCACAACTAGCTGGACTCATGGCAATACCTGCTTACATCCGCACCATCAGCGATGAAAACGTGATGGAGATGGCGCTCGTGGAGAATATCCAGCGTCAGGACCTCAACGCCATAGAGATTGCACTTGCATACGAACATCTTCTGGAAAACGAGGGAATGACTCAGGAAAAAATTTCCGAGCGTGTGGGCAAAAGCCGTGCTGCCATTGCCAACTATCTCCGACTCCTGAAGCTGCCGGCACAGGTGCAGATGGCTCTCCAGAAGAAAGAAATCGATATGGGACATTGCAGAGCGCTCCTAGCACTCGAGAGTCCGTCGCTTCAGATCAAACTCTTCAAGGAAATCCAAAAGAACGGTTACTCCGTGAGAAAGGTGGAAGAGATGGTACAGCGACTGAAAAGCGGTGAAGACGTGGAAAGCGGCAAGAAAACCATCACTGCCAAGACACAGATACCCGAGGAATTCACCATGCTTAGAGAAAAGCTCTCCAAATTCCTCAATACCAAGGTGCAATTCACCTGCTCTGCCAAGGGCAAGGGAAAAATCAGCATCCCATTCAGCAATGAAGAGGAACTGGAGCACATCATGAACGTTTTCGATAAACTGAAACAGGAATAAATCTTGTTTTATATAGAAAGAAATAGATTATTTCGATAAACAGGAACAGCTTCCTCTGTTCCGAATAAGATATAGAAGAATAAAAAAGTGAATTTAAGATTATCACATATTTGCATTTCGGCTTTACTGCTGGCAACCTCGCTCCAAGTTTCGGCTCAGAAACAGAAGGCGAAGGCAGAAGTAGCCGTTCCTGACTTCGCTGCTGCCGACTCGGCAAGGATGGCGACAGAAGCGGCAAAGACTTCGGTAGATTCTGCCATCACAGCCAAGGACAGCATGAATCTGGCTAAACTCAACAGTTCGCTCAGGCCGATGCAGAAGAAGAAGCGCGATTGGGCTACCTGGCGACCAGATGCCAAGCGCGCCATGTGGCTTGCACTGGTTTTGCCTGGAGCAGGACAGATCTACAACCGCAAATACTGGAAACTACCTATTATATATGGTGGTTTCGTAGGCTGCGCTTACGCCATCACCTGGAACAATCAGATGTATCACGACTACTCGCAGGCCTACCTCGACATTATGGATGATGACCCGAACACGCAGAGCTACAACCAGTTTCTGCATTTGGGAGCCACAATCGATGCCTCTAACATAGAACGCTACAAGGAAATTTTCCGTAAGCGTAAAGACAAATTCCGCCGCTGGAGAGATATGGGAACCTTCGTGATGATTGGCATCTACGCCTTCTCCGTCATCGATGCCTATGTAGATGCATCGCTCTCAGAATTCGACATCTCCGACGACCTCAGCCTCAGAGTGGAGCCTGCCGTGCTCAATAACGGCAGATACAACAACCCGCTGCGTTCAGGCGCACTCGGACTGCAATGCTCACTCACATTCTAAAAGTAACCATCAGAAAACTAAACGAAAAAGAAGCATATAATTAAAATAGAAAACAATAGACATTAGATAATGAAGAAAATAATCATCATGGCAGCAGCGATGCTGTTTAGCTGGCAGGGCATTCAAGCCCAAAACGACAAGGCAGAAGACAATGACGATGTGATTACCGTAACCGACAAGGACGGTAAGCAGGAGGAAATCGAAGTTCCTGAAGGTTTGGAAGACCACCTCGACAGCCTTCTTCACCTCTACAATACACAGGCTTACATGATGGCCGATACCTCTTGTAAATACCGTGATGTGAATCCGGTTTTCGAAACACAGGTATATATCGACCGGTTGAAGCGACTCCCTACACTTATTGAAATGCCATACAATGAGGTAGTACAGAAGTTCATCGACCGCTACAGCGGCAAACTTCGTCGATCTGTAAGCTTCATGCTGGGTGCCAGCAACTTCTACATGCCTATCTTCGAAGAGGCATTGGAAGCATACAACCTGCCACTGGAGCTGAAATATCTGCCGGTTATCGAGTCGGCACTCAACCCCAAGGCTGTTTCCCGCGTAGGAGCCACAGGTCTCTGGCAGTTCATGCTGAGCACAGGCAAGCGCTATGGTCTGGAGGTGAATACCCTCTACGATGAGCGCCGCGACCCAGTGAAAGCATCTTATGCCGCAGCCCACTACCTGCGCGATCTCTATAAGATCTTCGACGACTGGAACCTCGTTATCGCAGCCTACAATTGCGGACCAGCCAAGGTAAACAAGGCAATCCACCGTGCCAAGGGCGAGACTGACTATTGGAAGATTTATCCATACCTGCCAAAGGAAACACGTGGATATGTACCAGCTTTCATCGCAGCCAACTATATTATGAACTATTACTGCGACCACAACATCTGTCCGATGGTAACCGAGTTGCCAACCAAGACAGACACCGTGGAAGTGAACCAGGATGTTCATATTGAGCAGATTGCCAAGGTTCTCAACATTGATGCCGATCATCTTCGCAACCTGAACCCACAGTATCGCCGCGACATCATCAACGGCAGTCACAGGCCAATGCCAGTACGTCTGCCGGAATCACTCATCGGAGCCTTTATCGACAATAGGGATTCCATCTTCAGTTACCGTACTGATGAGCTTCTGCTGAAGCGTGATGTGGTAGAAGTCAACGACGATGAACCAAACTACAGCCGCTCCCGCAGCAGCCGTTCACGCAGCAGCGTATCATCTTCACGTAGCAGCCGAAGCAAGTCTTCACGCAACAGCCGCGGCAAGAATGGCAAGAGCAAGAACGCAAGAGGCAAGAGCGTAACCATCAAGAGCGGAGATACACTCTCGGAGATTGCTGCTCGCAACGGAACAACCGTGAAGAAGCTCAAGAAGCTGAACAAGATTTCGGGCAACAGTATTCGTGCCGGAAAGAAGATCAAAGTGAAATAAAAAAAATAAAATCTATATACTGAATGCCCACGCCCAGAATCGTGGACTTCAGTAATACATCATTAATCATATTATAAATAGGAGGGTACAGCTATGGATGACCAGAACTTGAAAGACCTAGAAAGAGAGCAGGCCGACAACAAACTGATCGGTGATGCCTTTCAGCATTTACTCGACACCTACCTCAGCTCGCGACACCGCAAGAAGGTAGATATCGTGACAAAAGCCTTCAACTTCGCCCGTCAGGCGCACAAGGGCGTGCGCCGATTGTCTGGCGAACCGTATATCATGCACCCTATCGCCGTGGCACAGATTGCCTGTGAGGAAATGGGATTGGGTTCTACCAGCATCTGCGCAGCACTGCTCCATGATGTGGTAGAAGATACAGACTATACGGTAGAAGACATCTCTAACATCTTCGGTGACAAGGTGGCACAGATCGTGGATGGACTCACCAAAATCAGTGGTGGCATCTTTGGAGACCAGGCTTCTGCACAGGCTGAAAACTTCAAGAAGTTGTTGCTCACCATGAGCGATGACATCCGAGTAATTCTCATCAAAATCTGCGACCGACTGCACAACATGCGCACCCTGGAATCGCAGCCAGCCAACAAACAATACAAGATTGCTGGCGAGACCTTATATATATATGCACCACTCGCCAACCGACTCGGACTCAACAAAATCAAGACCGAACTGGAAAACCTCAGCTTCCGCTACGACCATCCACAGGAGTATGCCAACATAGAGCATAAGCTTGCAGATACCGAATCGCAGCGCGACACCCTCTTTGCACAATTCACCGCTCCTATTCGTGAGGAACTGGATAAGCTGGGTGTGGATTACAAGATCAAGGCACGCGTCAAGAGCCCTTATTCCATTTGGAACAAGATGCAGAACAAGCACGTTTCCTTCGATGAAATCTACGACATCCTGGCTGTTCGCATCATCGTGACACCTAAGGTGCGCGCCAACGAGGTGAATGAATGTTTCAACGTATATGTAGCCATCAGTAAGATTTACAAGAGCCATCCTGATCGTCTGCGCGACTGGCTGAACCATCCGAAGGCTAACGGATACCAGGCTCTCCACGTTACCCTGATGAGTAAGCAGGGACGCTGGATAGAGGTACAGATCCGCTCCGACCGCATGGACGAGGTAGCAGAAAAGGGATTTGCAGCCCACTGGAAATACAAGGAGGGTGGCGAATATACTGAGGATGAGAACGAGTTGAACGACTGGCTGAGCACTATCAAGGAGATTCTGGACGATCCGCAGCCTGATGCGATGGACTTCCTCGATGCCATCAAGCTCAACCTCTATGCATCCGAAATCTTCGTCTTCACCCCGAAGGGAGAAATCATCACGATGCCAGCTGGATGTACAGCACTCGACTTCGCCTTCCAGATACATACCTTCCTGGGCAGCCACTGCATCGGAGCCAAGGTAAACCATAAGCTGGTGCCTCTGAGCCACAAACTGAACAGCGGCGACCAGGTAGAGATCCTTACCTCCAAGAGTCAGCACGTACAGCCTGCATGGGTGAACTTCGTAAGCACAGCCAAGGCTAAGAGCAAGATCATGGCGATATTGCGACGTGACTCCCGCGAAGTGCAGAAGAAGGGTGAGAGCATCCTCACCGAATGGCTGCAGAAAAACAACTTAGAGATGACCAACTCGGTAGTGGACAAGCTCTGCGAATTCCACAACATACAGAAGCGAGACAACTTCTTCCAGTCACTGGGCGAGCACTGCATCCTGCTTGGAGAGAAAGACCTCGATGAGCTGCAGGGCAAGACCAAGAAACAGAAGCAATCGTCTAGCTGGCGCGACTACATCCCATTCCTGGGCAAGAACAAGCAGAAGGAGGAAACGGGCGGCATCGTAAAACCACTGGAACTCTTTGTGGTGGGCAAGGATTTCAACAAGAAGAAGCCGCTCATCCTGACCGAAGAAAACATCAATCAGTTTATCTTCCTTTCCTGCTGCCACGCCATTCCGGGTGACGACGTGATGGGATTCATCGACAACAAGAACCGCATCGAGATTCACAAGCGTTCATGCAATGTAGCAGCCAAGCTGAAATCAAGCTACGGCAACCGCATCGTAGATGCCAAATGGGATATGCACAAGCAGTTGCTCTTCGATGCCACTATTGAGATCAAGGGTATCGACCGCAAGGGTATGCTTCTGGATGTAAGCCGCATCATCAGTGACCAGCTGGGCATCAACATCCATAAGCTCACCATCAGCAGCGATAACGGAATCTTCGACGGAACCATCGAACTTCGTATTCACGACCGTGATGAAGTGAAGATCATCATGGATAAGCTCAAGACGATTGAGGATCTGCAGGAAGTGCAGAGAATCTTGTAATATGAAAAGAATAGAGATGGTATCATCATCAAAAAAAGGATCAAAATGATATCATCTGAGATCAGGAGCTGGAAGCCTGCTGCTTCCAGCTCCTGATTTTCATCAAACCAAATAAACTACAATCATTAAAACAAAAACAAACAAAACAATAAAAAAGCTTTTTTTATCATTCCTGATGATGTTGGCTATGCTGCCTCTGGCTGCAGCCAACAAGTACGATAATCCTGACACACTGGTCGTTTCGCGAGATGGTACGGACGAATTCCGCACTATCGGCGGACTCGACTCAGATGCATCTGCCAAAGGCAAGAAGATGGGAACCTTCCGCACCTACACCCTCAAGGTAGAAGGTAGCTACATCACTCTGAAAGACATCACCATCGAAAATAATGTCGCAAAACTGGGACAGGCAGTTTCACTCCACATTGAGGGCGACCATGTGCTGGTACAGAACTGCCGTCTTCTGGGTAATCAGGATACCGTTTATACCGGCAAGGCAGGCTCCCGCATCGCCTTCTACGACTGCTACATCGAGGGAACCACCGATTTCATGTTCGGTCCTAGCTTGGCATGGTTTGAGAATTGTAAGATTCACAGCAAGGCAAACAGTTACATCACAGCCGCATCCAGCCCTGCTGGTCAGAAATACGGCTATGTCTTCAACAAGTGCAAGCTGACAGCTGATGTGGGTGTTGACAAGGTATATTTGGGTCGTCCTTGGCGCCCATACGCCAAGACCCTCTTCATGAATTGCGAGATGGGCAGCCACATCACACCTGCAGGTTGGGACAACTGGCGCAACCCGAAGAATGAAGAAACTGCCGAGTACAGCGAATACAAGAACTATGGTCCAGGTGTATCGCTGGTATACCCCGGCAAGTTTAGAGTAATACACTCGAATACAAGAACTATAGTCCAGGTGCATCCACCAAGGGCAGAGTAGCCTGGAGCCATCAGCTCAGCAAGAAAGAGGCCAGCAAGATTACCATCGCCGAAGTCTTCAGCGAAGAATGCTGGTAATCCCCCTACTCTTTACTAATCATAAAGTTCAAAGCTCAATGTTCCAAAATCAAAGTATTAAACCAGTCCGTCGAGCTGTTTCTTGAGTTCCTTGAGCTGATCTCTTACAGAAATGAGGGTGTCGAGAACGTCAGACGATTTCTCGGCACCCGTTCTGTTTTGACTCAGATACTTACGTGCCGCAGCAATCTTGAATCCCTTCACCTTGATCAGGTTATAGATGAGTTTCACCTGCTCAATATCCTTGTCAGAATATTGACGCACCTTGTTTACGCCCACCTTAGGTCTGAGGAAAGGAAACTCCTTTTCCCAATAACGGAGAGTTGACTCCGTTACACCCACTTCCTCAGCCACTTCCTTAATGGAATAGTACAATTTTACGTTTTTATCTGTATTTAAAGCCATTTTTCCAAACTTTAATTTCAAAAATAATTAATTTTGTTGCAAAATTAAGCAATTCTTCTTATCTTTGCAAAGTTTTTCGGAAGAAAATGCCCTTAAGGGCAAAAAATAATCAAAACAGAGGAGAAATACAGCCTCTGAAACAACATTTGAGAATTAAAAAAGATTAATATAAAAGATAATATGATGACAGCTAATGAAGTGCGCGAATCCTTCAAGAAATTCTTCGAAGGTAAGGGCCACAAGATTGTTCCATCAGCACCTATGGTTATCAAGGATGACCCAACGCTGATGTTTACAAACGCTGGTATGAACCAGTGGAAAGACATCATCCTCGGTACAAAAGACCCAGGCAAGGATGTTCGTCGTGTTGATACTCAGAAATGTCTCCGTGTAAGCGGTAAGCACAACGACCTCGAAGAGGTGGGTCACGATACTTACCACCACACCATGTTCGAGATGCTCGGTAACTGGAGCTTCGGCGACTACTTTAAGGAGGGTGCCATTGATTTGGCATGGGAGTATCTTACTGAAGTTTTGAAGCTCAACCCTGCCGATCTCTACGTTACCGTATTCGAGGGTAGCAAGGAGGAAGGTCTGGAACGCGACAACGAGGCTGCAGGTTACTGGGCTAAGCACGTGCCAGCCGACCACATCATCAACGGTAACAAGCACGACAACTTCTGGGAGATGGGCGAAACAGGTCCTTGCGGTCCTTGCTCAGAGATTCATGTGGATTCACGTACTCCAGAGGAGAAGGCTCAGGTGCCAGGCCGTGAGTTGGTAAACAAGGATAACCCTCAGGTCATCGAAATCTGGAACATCGTGTTCATGCAGTACAACCGCAAAGCTGACGGTTCTCTCGAACCTCTCCCAATGCACGTTATCGATACAGGTATGGGCTTCGAGCGCTTAGTTCGCATGTTGCAGGACAAGCACTCTAACTATGATACAGATATCTTCCAGCCTATCATCAAGGAAATCGAGGCTATCTCTGGCAAGAAGTATGGTTTCACTACTCCTACAGGTGAGAATGGTGAGGGTAAGGATGAGCAGGAGAAGATCGACATCGCTATGCGTGTTTGCGCCGACCACCTCCGTGCCGTAGCCTTCTCTATCGCCGACGGTCAGCTGCCAAGCAACGCCAAGGCTGGTTACGTAATCCGACGCATCTTGCGCCGTGCCGTACGTTACGCTTACACATTCCTCGGCCAGAAGCAGGCATTCATGTACAAGCTCGTCAATGTATTGGTAGAGCAGATGGGTGCAGCCTTCCCAGAGTTGCCAGCTCAGCAGGAGCTCATCACCCGCGTGATGAAAGAGGAAGAGGATTCATTCCTCCGCACCTTGGAGAAGGGTATCAACCTCCTCAATGGCGATATGGACGAGCTCAAGGCTCATGGCGAGACTCAGCTTGATGGCGTGAGCGCATTCCGCCTCTTCGATACCTATGGTTTCCCTCTCGACCTGACAGAGCTTATCTGCCGTGAGAATGGTTACACCGTAGATGCTGCAGGCTTCGACGAGGAGATGAAGAAGCAGAAAGAGCGTGCCCGCAATGCTGCTGCCGTAGAGAACGGCGACTGGGAGGTTTTGAAGGAAGGCGACCAGAACTTCGTAGGTTACGACTATACAGAATATGAGTGCCACATCCTGCGCTACCGCAAGGTGACTCAGAAGAAGAACTCTTTCTATGAGTTGGTACTCGACAACACTCCATTCTACGGTGAGATGGGTGGACAGGTTGGCGACAAGGGTGTACTCGTTAGCGAGAACGAGACCATCCAGGTTATCGACACCAAGCGCGAGAACAACCAGAGCATCCACATCGTAAAGGAGTTGCCAAAGGATGTAAACGCAGATTTCATGGCTTGCGTAGATATCGAGAGCCGCGAGGGAAGCGCTGCCAACCATACAGCTACCCACTTGCTCGACTACTGCCTAAAGCAGGTTGTGGGCGAGCACGTAGAGCAGAAAGGTTCTTATGTAGATAAGGACACCTTGCGTTTCGACTTCTCTCACTTCCAGAAGGTAACAGACGAGGAGCTCCGCAAGGTAGAGCGCATGGTAAACGAGATGATCCGTGCCGACTATCCATTGGATGAGCACCGCGATACTCCTATCGAGGAGGCTAAGGAGCTTGGCGCTATCGCCCTCTTCGGCGAGAAGTATGGCGACAAGGTTCGTGTGGTTCGCTTCGGTCCATCTGCTGAGTTCTGTGGTGGCATTCACGCCAAGAGCACTGGTAAGATAGGTTTCTTCAAGATTATCTCTGAGAGCAGCGTAGCAGCCGGCATCCGCCGTATCGAGGCTTTGACTGGCAAGGCTTGCGAGGAGGCTATCTACGGCTTACAGGATACCATTGTAGCCCTGAAGGGCTTGTTCAACAATACCAAGGATCTTGAGGGTGTCATCAGAAAGTACATCGACGAGCACGATGCCTTGAAGAAGGATGTTGAGAAGTTCCAGGCTCAGGCTGTGGAGCGTGCCAAGGATAAGCTTGTAGAGAACGCAAAAGAAATCAATGGTGTGAAGGTTGTTACAGCCGTATTACCTATGGAGCCAGCAGCTGCCAAGGATTTGGTATTCAAGGTTCGCGAGGCTTTGCCAGAGAACATGATCTGCGTAGTAGGTTCTGTTTATAACGACAAGCCTATGCTCAGCGTAATGTTCAGCGATGATATGGTAAAGGATCACGGATTGAACGCAGGTAAGATGATTCGCGAAGCTGCCAAGTTGATTCAGGGTGGCGGTGGCGGTCAGCCTCACTATGCTCAGGCTGGCGGTAAGAACAAGGACGGCTTGAGCGCTGCAGTAGATAAGGTTGTAGAGTTGGCTCAGCTGTAATAAGCTTCCACATTTGAATATATGATAGAGTTATCTTAACTCTTATATATAATAAGGTATAAAGGGTTGCAATCCATCTTTTCGAGGATTGCAACCTTTTTTCTATGGTTAACTGATAATAATATTCTCCATAAAACTAACTACCTCACCAGGTGTATAGCCTATAACCGCCTCATTTTCATCAACTTTAATTGAATAACATCCATCTTTACCATACCATTCGACTAGATATTTATGACTATTTTTCTCCAATAGGAACGCATGCTCATATTCTTCACTTTTGGAATCGTAAAGTTTAAATTTCTGAGGGGCAATACCATTTTCATAGCAAATATTTCTAAGATAAATAAATACAGGATCAAAGCAATGGCTATCGCGAGTCTTGCGCTGAGCCAAGATAGTATGACCATCCTGGCAAAAGATACGCTTATTCCATGCCACATCAAGAATGGTTGGATTTTTTATGATACATTGAATCCATGAAGCACTACTCTTGATCTTATCAGCAACCAGCCTCTCTAGAAAGTTCTTAACAGGCATGTCAGAATAATTAGATATCCAATTATCTATTAAGATTTTAATATTACCTCCATACACTTGCTTTTCCTTTGTTAGCTCTCGCATATAACGCTTGATACTATTATCACGATCTTTATTATATTGGTATAAGCGATTGCTTTCTTCCCAACATTTTGGAACAAGGACAAGAATTGCAGAATAATAGGCTAAACTATTATCATTGATGCTATTGAGCAGTTCTATCAACTTTCTTGTGTATTCTTTAAATGTATCCAAATCGTTATGTGACCAATTTAAGAGGCAGCGAATCTGTCCCCATAAATACGGGTGTTGCTCGGCAGTATCTATTTCCCTTTCCCATTCTTCGTTGCTCAAAATCAAAGATGCCTTAAGCTTTTCTTCAGCTAAAGATTGATTGTCGATTCTTTTGTAGGTTTTATCTAATGAACCCAAAAACTTTTTAACAACCATACCATCCTCTTCTATATTCATTCCTTGTATAGAAATAAAGGCTACCAAATCTGCAATCATTTGCTTCAAGCTTAAAGTAGCTTCCTTGGAATACGAGATTTTATCGATTCGCTGATTGTTATTATCGTTAAGAAGAATGTTACGCATCGCCCTAACCCATGATTCAAGATTTTTAAGCCATGGTTTATGACTTGCCTTATCAAAATACCAAGGCATCACTTCATCCTCTGACTTTTTTGTCTTAAAGACAGGAAAAGCACGAAGGAATAAAAGCATAGCATAGAATGTTAGTTCTACGTCATTTGGGATTTTATTTTCTAAAAAAGAGTCAAATAAAGAACGTTCGTCCTTATCTATATGACTTATTTCTGGCAAGAGACAAGAAATCTCATAATAAATATCATCAGCAGCTTTAAAAATTAAAGAGTTAACGTCCTTGATAAGCTGTTTAAAATCCAAAGTCAATGTAGTTACAGGCACAATCACATGCTGATCATCACTACGAAGATCCGTTAAACTATCTATATAAGCATATAACAAGTTATCTATTTTTGTTTCTTCTAGATTGTAAGACGCTTCTGCAAGTTTTTCAGAAATATTCTCATTCTCGAATAACTGCAAGGCTATTAATCGCAACAATAATTTTTTGAATTGAAATTCCGACAACTTAGCTACCTTCAGACGATCTTCTCTACATTCTTCAGGCTCTATAGCTTCAGTATCTATAATTCTCTGCCGAGCATACTTATGCCAGAACATATCAATCCAAGCTCCATCCATCAAAGTACGCCAATTCTCTTCATCTTCTGAAGTTGCAAGAGATTTTCCCTGTTCATCAGTTTCCACCTGTTGAATTTGAAGTTCTTCCTCAAGAGTTGACTTCAACTTATCAAAATCAGACAACTGCTTACCTCGGGCATTCATCTTAATGAAAAGTTCATTAGATAGTCCAAATTCACCCAAATTTAACAGATTAAATGTTATATGTTCAAGATTCTGACGACAGACAGACAAATTCATATACCAGTTATCTCCCATCTCATTATATATCGCATCTATCATAACAAGCATAGAAAGAATAGTTGGGTCATATCTCCATTCCCACTTAAACCAATCTCTCCCCGTTATGATAACAGAAGGTGCCGTATTCTTGGCTTCAGCTTCCAATATGACCTGCATAGCCTCATGCTGCACTAACTCATCACAAAACTCTTCTGAAGTATTACGAGTCTCATAGGTAAAGACAGAATGCTTTTTATCACCAGGCATAGCCAGTTCAACTCCCATCATCCAATGAAGAAGGAAGAGTGTTGTAAGGCGTTGCTGACCATCAAGTGGTTCAAATGCATTATTTAAGTTACTACCATATACAAAGTCAAGTTCTGTTGAAGGACGTTTACCTTTAACAACCAAAAGAAGAGAGTGTACGAATACCTTACGTATCTCATCTACCTTCTGACTCTGTCTTCCCTGAGCATAGTCACGCTGAATTTTTGGTATACGAAGCTTACCTAGTTTCAAAAGATCACTAAAACTATATTTCCTCAAGTTGTTACTCATATTTTGGTCTCCTTATCTTCTATAACTACTGAATCAAAAATCGGATCTACCACTTCATGTATTGCATTCATATATCCCTCACGGTCAGTGCGGTTCCATCGCATACTATCAAGATATGAAGCAACTTTTTCACTATCCGTATAGTACTTAAGAAACAGATTACGTGTACATAATGGAATAAAGCGGTCTCCCTTTCTATCATATTTCAAAATACAATACCTTTTGTATGCAAATGGAGCATCCTTATACTCTCGGTTGGTAGCACTATCAAGCAAAGTTAGATTACTAAGATAGTCCTTCTTCATTGTTGTAAGATCTATCTCCGAATCATTCTCTCCCACCTCTGCTGAATAGTATTTATTTATCAGCTGATAGAATTCTCTATATTTATCTACGTTTACCTTTGTTCGGTCTGTGAATTCGATTATCATATCCTGACACTTCTGTGCTAAGTCCTTCGCACGATCAGTATGTTCCATACCAAGTATGAACTTAACATTTTTGAGCCAACGCAAGCGATCTTCGTATTCCTGTAATGTAGCATCATTCTGAGAATCAACATGTTCAACATCCCAACATTCTTTTTTAAACTTATCAAAAGCAAATCGTAGATTCTGTCCCTTACGACAACACTCTACATTAAAAAGCAATAATATTCGAGGAACATATTCAGACTTATACTCGAACTCATCAATAACATCCTTTTTAATAAATTTATTATCTTGTTTGAATCGTTCCATTATCTTTCTACGCAGAAATTTCTCTGTGTCTTCAATAGTCCATTCATATCCAGGTTCAAAAACTTTACGCTTTCGTTTCTCATCCTCCAAATAGTTATATATCTGCAATGGACTAAAACCTACAGCTATGAGATAACCGACATAGTGATAATAAAGGTTATCTTCGTACCATGCAACAAGTCGATCAAAGGTCTTTCTTACTTGTTTCCAAGCATCCTGCATACTATGAACATCATTAGACCAGCTACTCACAAACACTTCATTGGTTCGATTACGTTCTTGAGTACGGCAGAAATCATAAAGTTTCTGAAACTCACGATACGAATAGTCTGTATCATTCTCTTCCCCACGACAAGTGACAAAGTCAAACAACACATCTATACGAGTTTGGGTACCCTGGTTATCATCGCTGATGAAATACCAAAATTTATCATCCTGAAACTTGCGTTCCATCTCATTCCATTCCATTGCCAATTGCTCTGCAGGCAACTTATCTCCTTCTGCTCGCAAATCATAATCCATAATAAACAGAGCTTTAATAAGTTCAGAACTTGTGAGCGATATCTTACCCTTGTTTAAACGGTTAAAAATATTGATACTAATAATATCATTACTATTTTCATCAATCGCATACCAGATAATTTTCACATGACGCTTAGCTGAAGAATAAAACAAGCAGCGTATAATATCAGTAAAATCCTCGTTATTTACACACCATTTTTCTATCACATATTTTGCTTCACTCAAATAATAACTATCGATATTATCAGCCGCATTAGGATCATCGAAGTTCAATTGTGGTCGGTTTGTATAGGTAATCTCATATAACAATGAAGTATATTTTTGAATATCCTTAGGGGTCATATAGCCTCTGAGAAGTTCTTTAAGAACAAGCAGAAGAGTTGTTAATCGTTGCTGACCATCAAGCACCTCATAGACATCTATACCATTATAATTACAAGCCTTGACAACAACAGGCTGCAGAAAGTAACTATCGCTTTTCACATTGTCATCATTGGCAAATTGTTTAATGTCTTCAAGCAGGTCTATCACCTGCTTTTCTTCCCAACGATAACCACGTTGGAAAGATGGTATCACAAAGTGATATCGTCCATCCAACATATCCGCAATGGGCATTGGAGAGAAATTTTTATCCATTATTTGATATTCGTTATTCATAAGAGTATTACATAATATTTAAAAATGGAGAAAAGATAGTCAACAAAATGGTTATGCAAAATGCTGGCGTGTTGCTCTCTAGCCACCCACCTATGCTCAATGCGCTTATGCCCAATACAAGAGATGCACCGTGAATAAGTTGTTATCCGATAAGTGAGATAAGCAATTCTATACTTGATAGAACAAATCTATGCAAGTTTTTGTCGCCCCTATCTTCTCTCCGTATTTTTTTCAAACAATACAATTCGACTATTAATCTATCAAATCAACTGTCCAGTTCAGACTCTGAATCTTCATATCGAGTTCACGATATTGCTTAGCGTATGAATCAGCCTGCTTACGAAGAAGACTTACATCTACCGTACGCACATACTTCAACTCGTTTCTTCCATACCGAGTATCATTAACAGAAACGTATCTTACGATGTCCTGCATCGCCTTTACACGCATAGAAAGAACGTCTCTCTTAGCCATCATTCTGGTAAGAGATTCACCATCCAACATTGTCTGAACATTAGTAAGATTAATGCGATAGATTAAGTCTTCCAACTGTACAAGAGCCTCATCCAGTTCTTTGCACAATTCTTCCACATTATCGCATGGTTCATCACCCTCCAAAACTTTGGCGCTCGCCTTGATACGCTCCTTTAATTCAGCGACCTTTGTTTGCAACTCGGCTCTAATACTTAACGCTTCTGCTAACTTCATAATTCTATCTCATTAATTGTTTAGAATGATAAATGCTTTTCTTTTGAAGCATTTAGCATCTGTGAATTTATAACTCCTTCACCCATTTCTGACCAGCTTTGGTCTTCATCATCCAAAGCAAAAACAAGGCTGCGCAAACTGCGACACCGCCCAAAATTATAATTAATCCTTCCATATTATTTATGTTTTAAAATATAGTACCCAATAACAGCTAATAAAACTGTCGAAATAACACCAACACCTAATAAGATGGCATAAGGCAAAGCCTCCTCCATCCCTGTTATTAAGGCAACAGAGCCACCTATCACCATTGCGGTGAAAGTAGTTTTTGCCAAATCAAAGAAAAACTTACCAATAGTTTCTCTTATCGATTTTTCCCTTTCCCGGTCGTCTCTAGCTGTCATAATCAAAAAATATTTTTTATGAATGCAAATGTAGTAAAAATCTAGCTCTTCGCCAAACTTTTTGCAGAAAATCATTGTATATAATGATAAAAACCCATAAAACATTCGCAAAAATAGCGAATACTAAATATAAAGTATTATCTTTGCAACCAATAAAACATATATAAATGGAAACAACCTTTGATGGGTTTTACCCAACTCACCCTGGTGAGGTTTTGAAAGATGAATTAGAAGAACGTGGCATTTCGCAAAGAAAATTTGCGGAAAGTATTGGTATGGGATATTCTGTACTCAACGTGATACTGAATGGCAAACGTCCCGTTACCACAACTTCTGCTCTGATGTTTGAGGCTGCACTAGATATTCCTGCAGATTCTCTCCTAAAATTGCAGATGAAATACAATATGCATACTGCTCGAAAAGATAATGCTTTGGTAGAAAAACTTAAGCAGATTCGCAAAGTTGCATCTATACTATAAATATATATATTCAATATGGCTATCATAAAGACAGTAGAAGGAAAGACTCCTCAATGGGGAAAGAATTGTTTTATCGCTGAGAACGCAGTACTGACCGGCGACTGTATTCTTGGTGATGACTGTAGCATCTGGTATAGTGCGGTATTGCGCTCTGATGTGGATGCCATCAGATGTGGAAACAGAGTGAATGTACAGGATTGCGCCTGTATTCATCAGACTGGTACGATGCCTTGCATTCTGGAGGATGATGTATCTGTGGGACATGGTGCCATCGTCCACGGAGCGACAGTTAGAAAAGGGGCACTCATCGGCATGAATGCCACCGTGCTAGACAAGGCAGACATTGGCGAAGGAGCTATCATTGCTGCAGGAGCAGTGGTTACCCATGGCACCAAGGTTCCTGCACATGAGATTTGGGCGGGTATTCCAGCCAGGAAAGTGAAGACCTGCGCTCCAGGACAAGCTGAGGAGTTTGCCAAGCATTATTCCGGATATATCAAAGACTGGTATCTGAAGGAGGACAGATAGTTATCACGAGCATTTTCATATAGGAAAGCAGTTTATTGCTATTAGGGACATACATAGACAGAAATACGCCCACACAATACGGACGCATTTCTGTTTTTATAAAATTACCATACAACAGCTGATATGCGATTTGCGATAGGATTTTCCTAGAACCTGAATCCGAAAAACATTCTTACTCGCCATTTGTTTCTCTTCACTTGCAGATGTTCCTCGTCTCCTGCTACAGAGAAATTATAAACCGCCGTGGCACCGGCAAACTTGTTGCGCCAGGAATAGACAGCCGCTCCCCGACCCGTAATGATCGCAGATGGGAAATGATATTTCATGCTGTTACGAACGGTTGGAATCTCAGTATCACTACTCCCCTCTTCAGCTTCTACTCTCATCTTGGTATAGTCATGAGAATATACCGTGATGGTTGGCAAGGCTGACAGATGGAACAGCAGATGGGAGGATGGGACAAGATTATATCCATACCCTGCACCGAGCGCCAACTCATTAAGACGGATGGTCATACCCTTCACCTTCGTCTTGGAGCCGTCAAAACTGGCACCTATCATCCAACTTCCGGCGCTTTGTTTCTGTATATAGCTCTGGCTGAAGGCAGCCGGAAAGGAGAACTTGCGATAATTGAAGGCATAATAGAAATTGAGATTCAGAGCCTTTTGTGAGATATCACCCTTATGCACATCAATCTCGTTGGAACCTACTTCCTGGTAACCATGGAATGTCTTGGACGAGAGATAGACCACATCGAAGCCATAGCGGTTGCTGTAGGAGTTGAGGTTGAACTCAAAGTCCTGGTTCTTGCCAGCCAGCTTGGCAGGATTTACAGCCAATCCAAGTCCCAATCCCCGATAAGCCACTGCCATGGAGAAAGTTCCACGGCAGTCTGCCATCACTTTGGTATGCGTTTCCGCTCCATCTGTCTTCGCCATAGTTTCCAAATCAGCACCCGAAAGATTGCCTCTCAGTTTGATGGTCCATCGGGCATGAGGACGGGAGATGTAGGTGGTATCATACTTTATCTTGTAATAATTGGCAGCTAGCAGGGAATCTCCTCTGAACAATTGGCGGTCATAGAGGCTCAATCGTCTTTGAATCTTGGCATAATGCTTCATGAACCTTTGCTTTTTCTTCTCACTCATCTTACTTTTACCCAATTCTGTCATGAGAAGAGAGTCGCCCCATTGGAGCATACATCCCCTATCGGCAGATTGCCGCAACTGGAGTCGCAGGCTATCTGCCATCATCAGCAGTTCCTTCAGCTTCTTTCGAGGCTTCCTGTTCTGTTTGTTTTGGGCGATGGCAGGAGAAAGCACTCCTATGGAAAATACCACCACAAGAAATAATGCTTTCAACGCCATCATTGACCCAACTTTCATTGTTCGTCTATTCATCTTACTTATCTTTTTTCCTATTCCGATACAAAAGTACTGTAAAACTCCGAAATAGGAAAGAGAAAAGCAACAAAAATAAGAATTGAAGGCTTTTTTATAGATATCGCTTGCAAAAAAAGTAAGAGAAGGAACGTTTTCTCATTCAGATAAACGTTCCTTCTCATAAACTATCTTTCCACCTTGAATATGGCGGCACTTATGCCTGAAGCTTTAATCACATCATTCTTTCTTCCTGATTTATACACAACCTTTCCTGTGGAAAGAACAGAAACTGCCTTACCACCTACGGAGCTGATATTGAGAGAGGCAGCCTTGGCACCAGGATTCACGATAACAACATACTTCTCATCACCCAAAGTGCGCTCATATACCATCGGATATTCCTGACCCTTCTGGTTCAGGAGCTTCCAATCTCCCTCATTGTCAAGAGCCTTGGCTGAATGACGCAAAGCGGTCAGCTTACGGGTATATGACAACAGAGAATTCTGATCTCCCTGCTGAGCCTCAACGGTCAACTTTCCGTTTTCCGTATCTACAGGGAAGTAGAGTTTATCAGGCGCACTCGTTGAGAAGCCGGCATTCTTGCCCTTGGTCCACTGCATCGGAGTGCGGGTACCAGAGCGCTCATTGCTACCCTCCTTGTTAGGAAGATTCATCTGATACTTCATACCAATCTCATCACCATAATAGATAAACGGAATACCTGGCATGGTGAGGAAGAAGGTCATTGCCACCTTCAACTGGTCAGGCGTGTTGCGGGTACCGATGTTAGGACGCTGGTAATCGTGGTTGGCAGATGGAACAGCAATATAGCCGAGATTCTTGGTGGCATTGAATGCCTTGGTATAGTTCTCGCTAAATTCCTTGAGCGAACCCTTGCCCTGCTTGTCGAAATAGCAGTTCTGGTAACTCTGCTCCCACTTGCCCCATGGAGTCTTGCGGTCGAAGAACAGAGAGGCATAGCCCTTGAGACCGAAATGGATGTAGAAATCGATGTTGAAGCCGGCAGGAATGGCTTGCTGCGGATTAGCCCACTCTGAAATCAAGACGGTCTCTGGATAATACTTATCCTTCCAGGCACGCATCTCCTTCCAGAGCTTGGAAACCTCCTTCTTGTCGGGGTCGTTCTTGATAAGCGATGACGCCATATCTACACGGAAGCCATCCACACCCTTATCAAACCAGAAAGCCATGATGTTACGTATTTCCCTGCGGACAGCCTGTGGTCCTGGAGCATCTACGCCCTGCTCCCAAGGATGATTTGGATCTGGATGAGCAAAACCATAGTTCAAGGCAGGCTGGCACTCGAAGAAATTCTTCTCATAATACTTGGCACGAGGAGCATTAGCCTCCACATATCTGCCTCGGGTACTAGACTCCGGACTTGCCTCCTGATGACGGGCTTCTATTTCTTTCTTCTCACTCTCAGGGATATCATTCATCCAGATATAATAGTCGCTATAACGCTGGTTAGGATCTTTCTCGGAAGACTCCTTAAACCAGGAACACTTGGTGCTGGAATGTCCTGCCACCAGGTCGAGACAAACCTTGATGCCACGCTTATGAGCCTCATTGACCAAAGTAACCAAATCGGTATTGGTACCGAATCGAGGATCCACCTTGTAGAAATCGATGACATCATAGCCACCATCAAACCATCCCGACTCAAAGATTGGATTGAGCCAGAGGGCGTTCACCCCCAGAGACTTGATGTAATCCAACTTGGAAGTGATACCCGGCAGATCGCCAATACCGTTGCCGTCAGTATCCATATAGGAAGATGGATAAATCTGATAGAAAAGTGCATCACTCAACCAAGCCGGTCCCTTCTTCTGTTCTGCCTGAACAGAAAGTGTGGTTACCGCCAAAGCAGCAACCAACAGCATTTTATTCATTCTTTTCATAAGCAACATTATTAATTCAAAAAAACTTTCTTTCATAATAACTCAAAATTCTGCATTTTATTGTGCAAGAATGCTAATTGCAAATCCGCCACCTGCAACAGAGTTCAACTTCAAGACAGACTTGCTGGTCACAGTCTTCTTGGTGATGACATAAGCCTGAGGATTTGTCTTGTAGTTGGCATTCTTTGCATCCTGATAGATGGTAGCCACATACTTCTTTCCCTTGTCGAGGAAATCGAGCTTTATGGTAGATTGATGACCCTTCATGCCCGTAACACCACCGACAAACCAGTTATCAGAACCCTTTGCCTTGCGGGCAGCGGTGATATACTCCATTGGTTCAGCCTCCAGATAGATAGACTTGTCCCAATCTACGGCCACATCCTTGATAAACTGGAAGGCATCCATGTGCTTCTCGTAATTCTCAGGGAAATCAGCAGCCATCTGCAATGGACTATACATGGTAACATAAAGTGCCAACTGACCGCAGATGGTAGAGTTGCAATGTGAACCATTGGCGCAGTCCATCTCAAAGATACCAGGGGTATAATCCATCGGACCACCCTGCAGACGGGTGAAAGGCAAGATGGCTGTATGTCCAGGTTTGATACCTCCGAATGCCTGAAATTCTGTACCACGAGCACTCTCGTTGCCAATCAGGTTAGGATAAGTGCGGCAGAGACCGGTAGGACGCACAGCCTCATGGGCATTTACCATGATGTGATAATCGGCAGCACGGGTTACGGCATGCTGATAGTGATTGATTTCCAACTGACTGTAGTGATGCTCGCCACGAGGAATGATGTTGCCCACATAACCGCTCTTCACTGCATCGTAGCCATAATCCTTCATCAACTGATAAGCTCTGTCCATATACTTCTCATAGTTCATCACAGAAGAAGAGGTCTCATGATGCATGATGAGCTTCACTCCCTTGGAATGTGCATACTCATTGAGTGCCTTGATGTCGAAATCAGGATAGGGAGTCAGGAAATCGAATACTTTTTCCTTCATATAGCCACTCCAGTCTTCCCAACCGATGTTCCATCCTTCTACAAGGACAGCATCGAAACCATGGGCTGCAGCAAAGTCGATGTAACGGCGCACATTGGCATTGTTGGCAGAATGCTTGCCAGATGGCTTGGCATGTACATAGTCGGTTCCATCCAACTTCACGGTAGGATAATCATGGGTATAGGCCCACTCTCCCTTACCGGAAATCATCTCCCACCATACACCCACGTACTTCACTGGGTGAATCCAGGAGGTATCCTTGATCTTGCAAGGCTCATTGAGGTTGAGAATCAAGTTGGAAGACAGAACCTTGCGGGCATCATTTGTAATGACCATGGTACGCCAAGGACTCTTGAACGGAGTCTGCATGTATCCCTTCATTCCCAGGGCATCAGGGGTAAGCCAAGAGGTAAAGGTCATGGTCTTGTCATCCAGATTCAGGTGCATGGCTGGATAATCCACCAGAGCAGCCTCATGCAGATTGATGTAGATACCATCATCAGTCTTCAACTGGAGCGAGGTCTGTACACCGGTATCAGAAAAGACTGTCTGTGAGAGATTGCTGCTGACAGCAGCATGCAAGGCTGGACGGATGCCCGACAGGCGGGTCTTGGTGTATTCATATTCCTGGGTATCGTAATCACCAGGAATCCACCAGGCGGTATGATCGCCCGTCATGGCAAATTCAGTACGTTCTTCCTTGATGGTAAAGTAGTTGAGACTGCCTTTCTGAGGAAACTCATAGCGCAATCCTACTCCATCGTCATAGACACGGAAACGGACATTCATATAACTGTCGGTGGAATTCTGCTTCAACTCTACCAGCATATCATTATAATGATTGCGGATAGACTTGTTCTCTCCCCAAACAGGAGTCCAAGTTTCATCGAAAGTGGAAGTTTTCTCATCGATGACGCTAAAATCGGCAAGCAGGTCCTTGCCATCCTTACCACCCTTGGCGAGCTGATAACCCAGACGGCTAGGCTTGATAATGGTCTTGCCCTGATAGGTCACACTATAGGTAGGCACAGTGCCATCCAAGGTGAAGTTCACCTTGATTTGTCCGTTAGGAGAAGTGATGTCTCCAGCATCTGCCGAGATGCCAAAAGCCAACAGAAGGCTTGCGAGCAAAAAGAGTTTTTTCATGTTATTTCCTTTTTTAATTTGTAATATTCAATATAAAGTTACCATTCTCCCTGGATATGCTCCAATGAGGAAAGATTCTCATTGGAGCTAACCCTTACTTGGTATAGCCAGGATTTTGGTTGAGTTTCTTGTTCAAATTGAGCACGGCATAAGGGATTGGATAAACCATGGTATAGCCCTGGGTATCATCATTGTAATCACCTGCAGAAGCATTGTGGGTCACACCCTTGAAGCGGTCAGCTGTAGGCTCTGTAAAGGTACAGAATCTGATCTGGTCTGGGCGTCGTACTCCCTCCCAAGCCAATTCCAGCATACGTTCATTCAGGATATCATTGAGCGTAAGCTCTGTACGAGGGGTAGCTGCAACACGGGCACGAACCTCATTCACAATCGTGAGCGCCTCAGCCTTGTTACCCATACGATACTCAGCCTCAGCCTTCAGGAGCAAGACATCGGCATAACGCCAGATTACCAGGTCGTTGTTGAAGCTATACTGCTGGGTAGCAGACTTGTCAAACTCATATTTCTTCATTCTAGCACCGGCACACTTCATGGCATGGGGATCATCGGCAGCAGAGAAATCCACCTTTACAGCCATTGGCATATACTCAAGATCCTTGCCTGTAGCACCATCCTCTACAGCCTTGCCCGTCTCTTCCATATAATCCTTGTCAGTATAGAAGTTGAGTTTCAGTCGAGGATCAGGGTTATCCGTTCCATAATCATACACCAGCATCTGCTGCTTGGAAGAGCAAACTCCATTCCAACCCTCGTAACCGATGGCTCCACCATGGTTGTAATGCAGAGTGCGGACGATGTTGTAATCCTCTATCTTATAATTAACGCAGTCATTCGGACGGGTCCAGATATTTTCAACGGAATTCTGGTTGGTCACAATGAAGTTGTCGGCATAGCTAGGCTGCAGGCGGTAACCCAAGCTGGCAATCTGGTCAGCACAATAGACTGCTGTTTTCCACGCATTGCGAGTCTTGCCATCCAAAGTGATGTTTATATTTTTGCCCATTTCCGAAACAGTCTTTCCCTGCTCCTCGCTGGCAGTAGCCTTACCGCTCTTATCTGTACCGACAAAGGCACTGTAGCTGGTTGGAGTGGTATCATCGATGGTATAGACCGGTGCATTGATGGCACACTTCGCCATACACATATATGCCACAGCCTTGGTGATACGGCCATAATATTCACCCTCGTTCTGGCTCTTACTGTCTGAAAGATGAGGAATACATTCTGCCAATTCTGAAGTGACAAACTTGAAGACATCAGAGCGGTTGGACTGCTCCACATCATTGGCACTCACCGCAGAAGAAACAACCAATGGCACCTGTCCGAAGAGATCCATCACATAGTAATAATAGACAGCACGAAGGGCTCTCAATTCATATACATATTCAGCATATTCCGGATGTTCACCCAGGTACTTGTTGAGTCGGTCGATAGAAGAATTGGCAAGACCGATGACACGATACAGGTTGTTCCACACATCGTTATACTTGCTTACAGACGACTCAAAGTTGTGGAGGAAGATATTCTGCCAGGCTCCACCATCTACCCAGTCACCCTGGCGACCAGGAATCATACTGGCATCAGAAGAGAACTCCTGGAAGGTGTGTACCGAGCCACCATCGCTTCCATACAATCCATTTCCTATGGAAGAATATACGTTAGCCACTGTGTTTACATATACCAGCTTAGGGGTACTGAAAGCCTCCTCCTCAGAAAACTTGCTTCGTGGAGTCTCATCCAGTGAGCAACTAGCCAGTAATATCGATGAAAGAAGCATCGAACCTATAATATATTGTTTCATAACTGTAATCCTTTATATATTAATAATGTAATTCTTAATTAGAACTTGAAATCTATTCTATGTGAAAACATTTAGAAATTCACAGAGAGCGACAAAGTATAAGTACGGCTCAGAGGATAGATATTCTTATCGTCGATACCCAGATTGTCACCACTGATGGTTGCTGAGTTGATCATTGGAGTCAAGCCCTTGTAACCAGTGAGGGTACAGATATTGTTGACTGACAATGACAGGTGAATGTTGTTGATGAACTTCCACTTGAGCATATCCTTGGTAAAGGTATAGCCCAGAGAAGCGTACTCGAAGTTCATATAGTCACCCTTTTCCAACCAGTAGTCAGAAATCTGAACATCATGGATTCCCTTGCCATTATTGAGATGCTGTGCACCGCTCAGAATATTATAGGTTGGGAAATTACTCATATTGTTCAAGGTCATGGATGTAGCATTGTAAATCTTATGACCGAAAGCACCATTAAACTGCATGCTCAGATCCCAATTCTTGTACTTGAAGCTCATATCCCAACCGAGGAAGTACTTAGGAATGGCCTGTCCGCAAACCTTGCGGTCACCACTGTCACCCGTATCAATGGTACCATTCTGGTCGAGGTCTTCGATGATATACTGTCCATTCTCATCGATACCAGTACAGTGAGGTAAATAGAATACACCTACAGGCTGTCCCTCAATGAGATAGGTTACGCCATTATTATGTTTCAGACCAGCAGCATATACCTTGGCAACCGAGATATGCTCGCTCGTTGTCATAGGCTGCCCCTTGTAGGTACCACTCAACTTCTTCAGCTTATTTTTCTGATAAGAGAAATTCACACCGGAATTGAAGGTGAAGTCCTTTGTCTTAATGATGTCACCACGAACAGCCAGTTCGAATCCCATATTAGTCATGGTTCCCATATTAGCCAACAGTTTTTCGTAGGTGAAAGGGGGGACAGGCACCGTATAGGTATAAAGCATATCCGAAGTCTCGGAAGTGTACCAGTCGAAGGTTACATTGAGACGCTGCTTGAACATAGAGAGGTCGAAACCGGCATCAAATGTCTTCTTTACCTCCCACTTCAGATCAGGATTGCTGTTGGAGGTAACTGCAAAAGTTGTACTTGTAGTACCATTGACGGTAGTTACACCATTAGGCTCCATCAGGGCGAGAGAAGTATAAGGATCGATGGCATCCTGATTACCGGTTACACCATATCCTGCACGAATCTTGAAATTATCTATCTGCTTGATTTTCTTCATCCAAGGCTCATTGCTGATTACCCATGCCAAGGAAGCAGAAGGGAACCAGCCCCACTTCTGACCATTACCCAACTTAGAAGAACCATCGGTACGAACATTGACGGTAGCGATGTATTTGTCAGCCAGCATATAGTTGACACGAGCCATATAAGAGCTCAGGGTATATTCGGTGTAGTTAGACTGCAGATTACCCCAGCTCACATTGGCAGCAGCCTTCATGTTATTGAACTTGAAGTAGTTGGTATCAAATCCATGTGCCTCCTGTGAGTTCCAGTCATAGGTATATTTCTGTCCCTCCATCAGAGCCAAGGCATCAATGTGATGCTTGCCGAAATCCTTGGAGAAATTCACCATGACGTTGCCCATATAGTCCTTGCGGTTGGTATTGGCAATATAAGCCCATCCGTTACCGTTCAGCTTACCGATCTGGATATTATTAGGAATATAGAACTTATTGTCACGGTTCCAATAATTGTATGAACCAAAGGCACTTACAGTGAGTCCGTCGATGATGTTGACCGTTGCCTTTCCATGAACATTGACAGAGGCATCCTTGTAGAAGTCATCAATATCGAGCAATCCTAGTGGATTCCAGACTTCATTGGCAAGCAGATCCTCATCCCATTCACCCTTGTCGTTTCTTACATTAGGATAAGTAGGGTTATAGGCTGTAGCAGAATAGAACATCTTGTGCATATCATACTGGATATTGCTATTGCGCTGAGAGCCAAACATTCCAAGTTCCAGCTTCAGATGTTTATCGAAGAGATACTGGGTGCCATCCAATTTTACCGTGAAATTCTTCATATCAGAATTCTTCAAGGCACCCTGACGGAGAATGAATCCCAGAGAAGCACGCAGACTGGAAGTATCTGTACCCGAAGAGAAAGAGATGTTATGATTCTGGGTGAGACCCACATTGCGTTCAATCTCCTCGAGGAAATTGGTATCGCCACCCATATCGGTATAGGTCAGTCCCAAAGACTTGGCTGTCTCACGATATTCAGAAGCCGACATCATATCCAAATTCTTATAGACCGTATTGACACCGAACTGACCATTGTAGCTCAAGTTGGAATAACCCAGCTTACCCTTGGCAGTGGTAACAACGATGACACCGGAAGCACCACGTGAACCATACTGAGCTGTCTCCGAAGCATCCTTCAGGATAGTCAGGCTCTCTATGTCACCAGGAGCCAGGGAATTGAACATTGTCATATCAGCAAAGACGCCATCTATAATAACCAATGGATCGTTGCCGCCTGAAAGAGAAGATGTACCACGAACTCGAATGCTTGGCGAACTGGTAGGATCGCCACCTGCCTGAGAGATGACAACGCCAGCTACCTTACCCTTCAAGGCCTCGGCAGGACTGGTTACTACTCCCTTGTTCATATCTTCCTTCTTGATGCGATCAACAGCACCCGACACAGTTCGCTTGCTGCCCACGGCATAACCCACGACAAGTACTTCGTCGAGCACCTCATCATTTTCCTTCAGCGTCACATTGATGACATGATTTCCCTTTACAGGAATCTCCTGGGTACGATAACCCAAGTAAGAGAATACCAGGACAGCACCATCCTTTACATTATTAAGTGTGTAACCGCCATCCAAGTCTGATACAGCTCCATTCTTTGTATCCTTCACCAGAATGCTGGCACCAATGACGGGTTCACCAGTGGCATCCACCACTTGTCCTTTAATGGTAGCCTGACCAAAAGCATTTAAAGTAATCAAGCATCCTGCCATCAGCAGACCTGCTTTCTTTGATAAGTTCGTTTTATCCATAATTTAATAGGTTTATTATGATTAAAATTGTTTGTTGCCGCAAAAGTACGGCAAAAATCAATAAGTTGGTGCGAATAGTAGGCTTTTGGTAGATTGTCGGTATCTAGAACCAATCTCACAGCTCTGAATATCAATATTTTGCGAATTCTCAAAAAAAGCGGCTAGTAGATGCGAGATTCTCAATGTTTTTTATTATTTTTGCAGCGAAATCTAAAAACATAGGAAATATGAGACATCTTATCGTTATAATCATCACCCTGATGATACAGCCGATATACATAAAAGGAGACAACAACCAGCTATACAAGCAGCTGGATGCTGCCCTGGCACAACGTGCCCATTATGTAGAGTTAAAAGAGAAAAACTTGAATGACATCAAGCAAGGGGCCAAGTATGTTACCAGCAACGAAGACAAATTAAAGCTATACGAACAACTCGCCAACGAATACAATGCCTACGAATACGACTCGGCGATGTCCTACGTAAACAAAGGTCTTATCCTTGCCCACAAGAGCAACAATATCTTATATTACAAAATATTCCAACTTAGCCAAACCAGGTTACTTATCACACGTGGATTCTATGCTGAAGCAAAGGAAATTTTGCAGAAGATAGCTCCCCAAGAAGATCCACATAACTACCAGTTTCTCTATTATTATACACTTTACGAACTATATCTAAACTGGGCTGCCTATTGTGAAAACAATGAATTTAGCAAGAATTACAACCAGCTAAAAGTGTACTACCTGAAGAAAGCTATAGGACTATCTCCAAAGAAAGATGCGTTTTATTACTACTTGATGGGAGTATTATATTATTTCAGCAACAATCCAAATAAAAGCAAGACTATCCTATACTACAAAAAAGCACTGAATATGGAAAAACAGGTTAGTCGCCTTCATGCCATAACAGCATTTTCGCTTTCCAAAGTGTACCAGAACTCCAACAACCTAGAGCTAATGGAACATTACCTCATAGTTTCAGCCATCTCAGACATTACTTCTGCAACAAAAGAAAACGTAGCCTTGCAAGATGTAGCACTTTTCATCTACAAACATAAGACAAGAAGTCTGAAAAAAGCCCAGGAATACATCAACCTATCCCTGGAAGATGCCTTCCAGTACAACAACCGATTACGTCGCATTGAAATTTCATCCAAATTGCAAATGATTACCAATGCCTATACGGATGATATCAAAGCCACCAACCAGCTGCTCTACATCGCTTTATCGGTCATTTTCCTGCTCCTACTTGGAGTAGGTATAAGCAGCCTGTTCATCCGCAAGAAGAACAGGCTGCTGAAACAAAAGAAAGATGAAATCACAGCAACATCCGCAAAAATGGAAATTCTCAATGGACAGTTGCATCTCATCAATGACGAACTGAAGGATACCAATCAGAAGCGCGAAAGACTGGTAAAGGTGTATATTGACCTGTGTTATAAGAATATAGAGAGAAACAGCAAACTGCGCACCTTGGCAGTAAGAAAGATAAAAGCCAACCAAAGCAAGGAACTTCTGAGCCTCCTTTCTTCCTCAACCAATACAGAGAAAGAGAATAAGGAGTTTCTGACGGAATTCGACAAAGCTTTCCTATCTCTATACCCAACTTTTGTAAGCGAGCTGAACCAGCAACTCACAGAATCGGCACACATCCAACTGAAAGAGAATGGGGAAATGCCACCCATCCTTCGTGTGTGCGCCTTGTTGCGATTAGGCATTACTGAAAGTTCCAAGATTGCCGGCATCTTGTCTTATTCACCACAAACTGTATATAACTATCGTTCCATACTCAAGAACAATGCCATAGACAAGGAGCACTTCGAGGAGAACGTACTCAAGCTCTGTATGATAATCGCATAAGAGCCACTTAAGAATATAAAATAAAAAATATGAAATACTTCATTCTATCCTGCGCACTGTCGATGGCGGCTATAGCCACCTCCAGCGCACAACAAACTTGTCAGTTGCCCGTCTATCTCGACAACACCAAACCTGTAGAACAACGCATCGACGATGCCATTGCCCGAATGACACTTCAAGAGAAGATTCGCATCATTCATGCACAGAGTAAGTTTTCCTCTGCAGGAGTTCCCCGTTTGGGATTTCCTGACTTCTGGACAGATGACGGTCCTCATGGTGTTCGCCCTGATGTATTGTGGGACGAATGGGAGCAGGCTGGCCAAACCAATGACTCCTGCGTAGCCTTCCCTGCCCTCACCTGCCTGGCAGCATCCTGGAACCCACAGATGAGCAGAATCTATGGAGAATCATTAGGCGAAGAGGCTTTGTATCGAGGAAAAGACATGATTCTAGGTCCTGGCGTGAACATCTATCGCACCCCATTGAACGGACGCAACTTCGAATATATGGGTGAAGATCCTTACCTGGCAAGCATCATGGTTGTACCTTATATCCAAGGATTACAGTCTAAGGGAGTATCAGCCTGCGTAAAGCATTACTGCCTCAATAACGAGGAGGAATACCGTCATCAGGTAAACGTCATCGTGAGCGACCGTGCCCTCCATGAAATCTATCTCCCAGCCTTCAAGGCTGCTGTAGAGAAAGGTAAGACTTGGGGAATCATGGGCGCTTATAATCTCTACAAGAACGAACACAACTGCCACAACCAGTGGACACTGAACAAGATTCTGAAGGGCGACTGGAAATATGACGGCGTAGTGGTAAGCGACTGGGGAGGCGCACACGATACCGACCAAGCCGTGAAGAACGGGCTCGACATAGAGTTCGGCACATGGACGAACGGATTGACCATGGGTGCCAGCAATGCCTACGATAATTACTACCTTGCCGTACCATATATAAAAGGTATCCAGGAAGGTAAATACACCGCCAAGGAATTGGATGAAAAGGTGCGCCGCGTATTACGCCTATTCTATCGCACCACCATGAATCCAAACCGTCCTCATGGTTTTCTCTGTTCTGACAGCCACTATGCAGCAGCCAGACAGATTGCCGAAGATGGCATCGTACTGCTCCAGAACAAGAACCATGTGCTTCCTATCAATACCCAGAAAGCACAACGTGTTTTGGTAGTAGGAGAAAATGCCGTGAAGATGATGACCGTGGGTGGAGGCAGCTCTTCTCTCAAGGTACAGCGGGAGATTTCGCCACTCGACGGATTAAAATCTCGACTGGAAAAAGATAATGTGGAAGTGGAGTTTGCCCGAGGTTATGTAGGCGATGTAAGCGGAAATTACAATGGCGTAACTACCGGACAGAATCTGGAGGACAAACGCAGCGAGGCTGAACTGATAGCCGAAGCCGTAGAAAAAGCCAAGCATGCTGATTACGTGGTGATGTTTGGCGGCTTGAACAAGAGTGATTATCAGGATTGCGAAGGTCACGACCGCAAACAGCTTGAATTGCCATACGCTCAAGACAAGCTCATCGAGGCTTTGGCTAAAGCCAACAAGAACTTCATCTATGTGAATATCTCAGGTAATGCTGTGGCTATGCCTTGGAAAGAAAAAGTGGCTGGCATCATTCAGGGATGGTATATCGGTAGCGAAAGCGGTGAAGCTCTGGCTTCTATCCTCACCGGCGACAAGAATCCTAGCGGCAAATTACCATTCACATGGGTAAACTCATTGCAGGAAGTGGGTGCCCACGCATTAAACACCTATCCGGGCACCTGGCGCAAGGAAGGTGGAGCAAAGACTGAGGGCAACATCATTGATGAGGAGTATAAGGAAGGCATCTACGTAGGTTACCGTTGGACTGATAAGAAAAACATCAAGCCAGCATTCGCCTTTGGACATGGATTGAGCTACACTCAGTTTGCCATCTCTAATCTTCGCAGTGATAAGAATTTGATGAATCTGAATGACTCTATCACCTTTACCGTGAATGTAAAGAACACTGGCAAACGTGCCGGTGCAGAAACCATCCAGCTCTATATCCATGATGTAAAGGCTTCTGTTGATCGCCCTTACAAGGAGCTGAAGGGATTCCAGAAGGTTTACCTGCAGCCGGGAGAGAGCAAGGATGTAAACATCACCATCAATAAGCAGGCACTCAGCTTCTATGATGAAACAGCTGCATCCTGGAAGGCAGAAGCAGGCAAGTTTGAGGCACTCGTCGGAAATGCTTCCGATCAGCTGAAACTCAAAAAGGCGTTTGAACTGAAATAAATGAGCGGAGTTAATACATAACAACCACATTATAAATATGAGAACAACATTCATATCACTATCATTTCTGCTGGCTGGCTCGCTGATGGTTCCTGCCATCGCCCATACACCCGCCAGCAAGGATAATTAATAAGGGAAACCTGTTAAATACCGTTAATACAATAAACCATCACGGATTTTAGAAGTCCAAATGATGGTTTTGGTAGAATCCATGCCTCTTTTCGTGTCAAATTAACTCCATTTTAGTGTCATACTTGTTGGGTATATAAATTAATGATAAGAATAATAGTAGAAAATCCGATGAAAAATTTTATGAGGAATTACTCAGGAAAACTACAACAACTGCTTTGCTTGCTGACGTGTGTACTGATGGTTGCGGCTGTCAGCATCAGAAGAGACGGCAAGGTGGTAGGACGAAATGTGAATCAGCAACAGACGGTAGCGCCAAAGACAGAGCCTATGGTTGTGCTTGAGGATGGTTCTGTGCGATTGAATACCACAGAGCTTGGAAAAGATATCGTAGGCTACGGAGGCACTGTGCCATTGGAGATTACCTTGCAGGATGGTAGGGTAAAGAGTATCAGAGCACTTGCCAATTCAGAGTCTCCCGATTTCTTTGCTGAGGCTTCCGCCCTTCTTACTAAATGGAATGGCAAGACGATAGAAGACGCTCAGAAGATGAAGGTGGACGCCGTCTCTGGTGCAACATTCTCATCAAAGGCTATTATCGGAAACGTACAGCGAGGACTTCAGTATGCTGCAAAGAATCCTGTAAAGACATCAGTATGGTCAGAGTTTGATTTCTCTGCCAAGGCTATAGCCGGACTGTTTGTTGTGCTCATGGCAGCCATCGTACCCCTTATCATTAAGAACAAACGATATAGGATAGCTCAACAATTCCTGAATGTCATTGTGCTTGGTTTCTGGTGTGGCTCATTTCTGAACTACACATCAATCATCAGCTACATGTCAAATGGTATGAACGTAGTGGCATTGATTGTACCGGTCATCATGCTTATCACGGCATTCGTATATCCGCTCTTTGGCAAAAAATCATATTATTGTACGCATGTGTGCCCCTTTGGTTCGTTGCAGGAACTTGCAGGGAAATGCGTAGGATATAAAATCAGAATGAAACCAACTACAGCCAAGCGCCTAGATTGGTTCCGCCAGATTCTCTGGGCCATACTCATGCTGTGCCTATGGACGGGTGTATGGTTCGACTGGATTGATTATGAGCCCTTCTCAGCCTTTGTATTCCAGTCGGCATCATGGGTGGTCATAGCCATTGCCATAACATTCGTGGCACTCTCAACGGTAATCATGCGACCATATTGTCGCTTTGTCTGTCCTACAGGTTCGCTCTTAAAATACAGTCAATTCTCTTTCAGAAAAAGATAAAAACAAGCCGGTTATTAGAACGCATCACAAAAGTTGCATTCTGATGATCGGTTTTTGCTTGGTATGATTTTTCAGAAAAAACAAAATCATCATTTCTAGGTATTGCATATTTGCAGAAAAGTCAGTACCTTTGCACCCGCAAACAAGACCGAGGCAGAAATGGCATATATTCCAGCCTCAGCCGGAAAGTATGGAATAAAAGCAACGGATAAGTGAGAAACAGTCATTGCCCATATCATTCCTTACATATTATATAATAAGGTGAAAATACCTTCTTATATTTATATCCCTGAAGAATGTGCTAGGCCCGACGTATAATTACTCCTTATGGTACCACAAATTATTTTCCAGCAAAACGAAAATAACTTTGATATGATAAGAAGCAACTATATACGTAGGGGCGTATTGGCTCTATGCATGCTCATCATGACGATGACTGCATGGGCACAGCACGATTCTGACTCCCTCAAAAATGATTTCAGTAAGCATCATCAGCAAGATAACTATAGAAAAAATCTGCATGGTGATAAGTTAAAACAAACCCAGCATCTGGGCGAAGTAGTGGTTCGTGGCAACCAGGTTAAGCGTGTCAACTCGTCGGCATTCAATGTCATGGCAGTAGATACTCGCCGCCTGCGCAACACCAACCTCGACCTGGCGCATGTTCTCGACCGCATATCGGGTGTGAAAGTACGTGAGGACGGAGGTCTTGGATCTGGCGCAAGCATCAACCTGAATGGCTTTACGGGCAAGCACGTGAAACTCTTTATCGATGGTGTGCCGATGGATGGTGCATCATCTAGTTTCAGCATCAACAATATACCTGCGAGCTTTGCCAACAGTATTGAGGTATATAAGGGTGTCGTACCCGTAGATTTCGGTGGAGATGCCATGGGAGGTGCCATCAATATCGTGACCGACCACTCTCCGCATACATACGTTGATGCCAGCTATAGCTATGGCTCATTCAATACCCATCGCAGTAATCTCTCTCTTGGATGGACGGACAAATCGGGGCTTATGCTCCGTCTGAACGCCTATCAGAACTATTCAGACAACGACTACAAGGTAAAGACACAATGGACTGATCTTGAGACTAATGCGGTGAGCAACGAAGAGGCGTGGTTCCGCCGGTTCCACGACAGATACCACAATGAAGCTGTCATCTTGCAGCTGGGTGTGGTAGATAAGACATGGGCCGACAAACTCGTCTTCGGCTTGAACTATAGCCATGAATATGCACAGATACAGAACGCCAATCTGATGAAAATCGTATTTGGCGGCAAGTATCGCACAGCGCAAGGATTAACTCCCTCGCTACTCTATGAGAAGCGAAATCTTGCTATCCCAGGTTTGAACTTCCGATTGTCGGCACGTTACGACATGGTGAAGACCAATAATGTGGATACGCTCAGCCGTACCTATAGCTGGACGGGCGAGTATAAGGTAAATGCCTATCAGGGCGAGGGAGTTCCAACACTTGCCGAATTCAAGGGCTACACCCTGGCCACTGTTGCCAACCTGACCTATCATCTTGGCGACCAGCATTTCTTTACGCTCAACGATACTTATACCCATTATCGCCGCCGCACCACCAATGCGGCATCCAATAGCGTTCAGAGTTCAGCTGCCACCTTCATGCGCCGCATCAATGCCAAGAACACCCTGGGACTGTCGTACAAGTTTATCCCTAATCAGCATTGGAACATGGTGGCTTTCCTGAAGTACTACGATTCGCATGTAAGAGGACCTGTGAATATCGCTTCATCCGGACGTGCCGACTATCAGGAGCAGGAACGTTCTACCGATGCCCTGGGCTATGGTGCAGCTGGAACTTACTTTCTGTTGCACAAAGACTTGCAGGTAAAACTGTCGTATGAGCGCACCTACCGCATGCCCACCGACCGTGAGCTCTTTGGTGATGGCGATTATGAGGACGGCAATGCTACCCTCCGCCCTGAGAAGAGCGACAACGTGAATCTGAATCTGGGCTATCAGCATACTTTCAATGATGCGCACACCCTGAGTACAGATGCAGGCTTCAACTATCGCCACGTAGCGGATTACATCATCCGAACCATCGGACAGAAGGGAATAGCCGTGAGCACCAACCACGGCAAGGTACTGGGAATGGGAATGGACCTGGGCTTGCACTACTATTACAAGGATGTGGCAAGTATCGGTGGAAACTTCTCCTTGCAGAACACCCGCGACAGAGAGCGACTCAACAGTATCGGGGCTGAATCGGTAACCTATGGCGACCGTGTTCCCAACTTGCCTTATACCTTTGGCGGTGCTGATGCAAGCTATACTTTCAAGCATGTGCTGGGCAAGGCAAACCGACTCACCATAGGCTGGAACATGAGATACGTACACCGGTTCTTCCGCTCATGGGCAAGCGAGGGTGCTAAACTCTATGTGCCAGAGCAGTGGAGCCACGATGCCAACCTGGTGTATGCGATACAAGGCGGCAGATACAACGTATCGATAGAGGCGAACAACTTCACCAATGCCCTACTCTACGACAACTATAGCTTGCAAAAGCCGGGACGCAGTTTCAACATCAAGTTCCGCTATGTGTTTTATAAGCAATAGTACAGGAATTATCTTCAGGAAAATTTGATTCAGAATACATTATAATTAATCAGTAACATACATTTTAGAGAATGAAAAAGACTTATTTATCACTGTCAAGAATGGCAGTGACAGGACTATTCCTGTGCATTTTCGGAATCACACCCGGACTTACAAGCTGTAGCAGCAGCGATGATATATCGGGGGCAGATAGTGGCTCAGGCGATGTAAATGAAGGAGGTTCCTCTTCGGGTTCCGGTTCTACAGAAGAAGTAAAGAACGGAAAAGGCTCTTACTTCATTGCCGTAAAGACCGACAATGGAACAGAATACATCATGCAGGTCAACAGTCTGACGGCAGGCAATCTTGATATCAGAAACAATATCATGGAATTGCCACAGACAGAATATACCTGGATATTCAACAACCACGATGCTATCGGCATGGTTTATCAGCAGCAGTTTGCCGGTCTAGGGTATGGATTGCGCTGGACATCGGATGATTCTCAGTTTTCCAAGCTGGGTGAGTTCCGCATCGATACCCGCTTCTCCAACTATGGCTTCTTCAATGATCAGTTACTGACCAGTGTGGGAGGTCAGGTTTCTGCCGACGGCAAGCGAAACGACGGAGCCACCTTCGCCTTCTGGAACATCACTGCCGACGGAGTGAAACTCGATCATACCAAGACCATCTGGACGGAAGATATTACAGGCAATGGTCAGCAGGTCACCTTCTCCAGCATCATCGACAATGGCGATGGAACTTTCCTTACAGCAATGGTTCAGTCTGCATTCCACCAGACGGGAACCGGCGATGGCTCCAGCATTGGCGATGTGAAATATCCGGATAGCGTATGGGTGGCAAAGATGGACAAGGATCTGAACGTACAGAAGGTTTATCGTGACGACCGAATCAGCTATGCTGCCGGCCAGTATCGCTCTCAGGTACTCCATGAAGTATTCAAGACCAACGACGGAACGGTGTATGTCTTCTCCAACGCATTCAATACCGCAACCACCCGCAAGGCGGGTGCCCTGCGCATCAGCAAGGGAGCCGAGGAGTTTGATAAAGATTACTATTTCGACATTCAGACTCCTGCCGATGGCTACAAGTTCCGCCGTGTATGGTACATCACAGACAGCAAGTTCCTGCTCGAAATCTACAACGAGAAGAATATCAACACCATGACAGGCGGCCATCAATTTGCCATCGTAGATATGGCGAGCAAGAAGTTCACCTGGCTCAGCGGCATCCCTACGAAGAATCTCATCACATCGGGTACGGAAACCGGAGGCGTTCCGATGTATGCAGATGGAGTAATCTATCTCCCTATCACCCAGTTTGGTCAGGATGCAGCCATCTATCAGGTGAATCCTGAGACGGGTGTGGCAACCAAGGGTATCAGCATCAAGGGTGTGACAGAAATCAGAACACTCGGAAAATTAAACAGATAAATTCATATCATTCATACATCAATATAAATTTTTAAAAAACATGAAGAAATTTTTCTTTTCAGCTGCGCTTATGGCGCTTGCATCATGCATGACATTTACATCATGCTCAGATGATGACAACATCGAGAATGGCGGTGGAGCCTCTGGCATCGACCCTAAAGAGGTTAGCTTTATCGTAACTTCCGGCGATCCTACTACCGACCTTACCGGTGGTGTCTATATGAAGGTTTACAATGACCTTTCTACTGCCAAGAATGGCGAGAATGTATATGGCACAGCAGATGCTGTGAAGTGTTACGACAGCTTCACACAGGTTACTTACAATAAGACCACTGGCGTTTTTACTGGCTATATCTATGCCCGCGGTGCTTCTGCTGAAGGTATCGGCAGTTTGAAGGCTGGCCTCCGAAGCTATCAGGTAGAGAATGGCAAGATGGTGGAGATTGGTTCACCAGCCCTGGTTTCCGCTTTCGGTAACACTGGTACATTTGGAACCTATTCCTACGCCGCACAGATCAGTCAGCCATACGCCATGGTAGTGGATAAGACTGGTGCTGGCAACAACATTGCGGTTGGTCTTACCCAGTATGCCATTGACGGAGTAAACCCTAACATCTCCAATATCGTGGATATGGGCAATAATCAGGTAGCAATGGTTGTGAATTACAGCAATCGTGATTCTGCCGCTGTTGCCATCTGCGACTATAGTCTGAATATCAAGAAGATGATTTACGACGATCGCATCGGCACATCAGTGGGAGCCATGCGTTCTGTGCGTTACACCCAGAGCGGTGCCGATGATAATGGCAACATCTATGTATTCTCAGGTTCCAGCGCTACAGACAGCAAGGTGGGTGCCCTGCGTATCAAGAAGGGTGAGACTGAGTTTGACAAGAACTATCAGTTCAATATCTTTGCCGCATCAGATGGTTACCGTTTCCGCAAGGCATTCCACATCAGTGGCAGCAAGTTCCTGCTGGAATTCTATCTCGACAAGAACAAGTATGGCAACATGGATGCCTCTGGCAAGATGGCTGTAGTGGATATGGATGCCAAGACCCTAACATGGGTAACCGGACTGCCTGATGCTTCTACCGTATCATTTGGCTGGGGCGACGGCTATGCTGATGCCTACTATCTACCTGTGGCTGCTCCTACAAGCATGAGTGGAGGTTCAGGCAGCGGTTCTTCCGTTACCCCAACCATCTATAAGATAGATGCAAAAACAGGTGTGGCAAGTCCATTCATGACCTTCGGAAATGGTGACTTGCTCAAGGCTATAACAATTCTTAAACAATAAATTATTATAATGTATTTTTCAAATTGTATGCACAAACTTAATAAAATGCTCATAGTCGCCTTGGCGACTATGGGCTTTGCTTCGGCAAAAGCACAGACAACACTTCCGGGAAGCATTCTGGAAGCAGTGAAAGAAAATGTAAGCGCAAAGGCTGTGATGGAGAACATCATGACCCGCACAAGCGTAAGAAAGTTCAAGCAGCAGCCAGTGGAGGATATCAAGATCGAAGCCTTGCTCCGTGCCGGTATGGCAGCACCTACAGCGAATGATATGCAGCCATGGCACTTCGTGGTTCTGAAAGACAAGCAGGATATCGAGAAATATGCCGAATCTAACAAGTATCATGCAGAGGACATCAAGAAGACTCCTCTCTTCATCTTTGTCTGCGCCGATACCACTCGTATGGCAGAAGGACAGGGCAAGGAACTCTGGGTACAGGATCTTTCAGCCGTTTCCGAAAATATTCTCCTGGCTGCTCATGCCATGGGATTAGGAGCCTGCTGGACTACCATCTATCCTATACAGAAGAAAGTAAATGGTATTTCAAGAACATTGAATTTGCCAGGAAATCTGATTCCGCTGAATGGCATCATCATCGGTTATCCTGACGAGCCGGAGCAGCCAAAGGATAAGTGGGATACCAAGAAGATTACCTACGGAATACCGAACTAGGGAATACCTAAAAATGATGATTTTTGAAAGCGGCTTTGTCTGTTAGTGAATTATTTTGTAATTTTGCGCAATATTATCAAGGATATAAAAATACAATTATGAAGAAAAGAACATTGATTTTAGCAGCAATATTAAGTTTAGGAATGGTTAGCAGCATGATTGCGACAACCAGAAGCTCACACTCTGAGGTAATGACCAAGGAAGCTGACGGTACTTACATCATCAATACCACCACGCTGTGTAAAGACGTGAAAGGATTTCGTAGCAATACACCCCTTTCTATCTATATCAAGAAAGGAAAAATAGTAGAAATCAAGCCGCTTGCCAACAAGGAGACTCCCAACTACTTCAATAAAGTAAAACAGGGTTTGCTCAACAAATGGAATGGCATGAAAGCCAGCAAGGCTGCTACTGTCCAGGTAGATGGCGTTACGGGTGCCACCTTCTCCAGCAAAGCCGTAAAGGAAAATGTAAAGCGTGGCATTGCTTATTACCAGAAGCATAAGTAGTAAAAGGGTTGATTCATAAAATAACTGAGCCCACTTGAAAAAGTTTTTTTTGATAAATTCTTCAAATGTAATCATCTGATAATCAAATGGCGTTTTGTAGAATAAAGAACCAAAAACTACTTTTTAAAGTGGACTCATAGAAAGATGATTGAACACATGCAGATGACAGACATCGTACTGACCGAGCATATCGGTCAAGCTAATCTCAACCTCAAGGAAAAAGGGAGAACCAGCGATGCAGAGATTTATAACCAGGATACAGCATGGCTTCGAAAGAGCAACATGGTTGTAGCAATTACTGGATAAGCTGCTATCACAAAAGCTGTTAATTGCCAGTTTTTATCCACGATAAAGATAAAATTCTGCATTTCATTATCATTTTATGATAATCACTTTATGATAATCGGAATAAAAGTTGTATCTTTGCAACCGTAGAATATATAATAAGGTATAGATATGGTAATGAAGAATCCTTTTGTCACAAACGGTTACGCCGGTCCGGAATACTTCTGCGACCGTATGGAAGAAACCCAGCATATCACAGAGATGCTGACCAATGAAAATAATATGGCTCTGATTTCCCCTCGACGTATCGGAAAGACAGAGCTGATTCACCATTGCTTTGCCCAGCCAGTCATCCAAAAAGATTATTATACTTTTATTATAGACATCTATTCAACCAATTCCGTCAGCGATCTGGTCAATATGTTCGGCAAAGCCATCATTGACGAACTTCGTCCTAAAGGCAGAAGCGCTTGGGAGAAATTCCTGATGGCACTCTCTTCTCTCCGTTCAGAAATCTCTTTCGATATCAACGGGGCTCCAGTTTGGGGAATAGGCATCGGCAACATGGTGAATCCGGAAATTACGCTTGATGAGATATTCGCTTATCTCAACCAAGCCGACAAGCCATGTCTTGTTGCCATCGACGAGTTTCAGCAAATCACCAGCTATGCCGACAATCGCATAGAGGCATTGCTCCGAACCTATATCCAGCGATGCACCAATGCCCACTTCATCTTCTCGGGTTCTCATCGCCATCTGATGGCAGAGATGTTCACATCCCCTGCCCGCCCCTTCTATCAGAGCGTAACACTGATGAACCTGAAGCCGCTGGATGTTGAGAAATACAAGGAGTTTGCCACAGCCAAGTTCGAGGAGCGCAACAAACATCTGGATACTGCCATTATCAAAGAACTCTTCACCCGTTTCGGTGGTATTACCTCATACATCCAGCGAGTAATGAATGTCCTCTTCCTCAAGACTACCGAACAGGGAATCTGCACTCTGGATATGGTAGATGACGCCATCAACTACAATCTCAACATGGCATCAGACACCTACGAGACACTTCTGCGCCAGATGCCTGAAAAGCAGCGTAACGTCTTCATCGCCATCTCTGCAGAGGGCGAAGCCAGAAGCGTAAAGAGCGGCGCCTTCGCCAAGAAATATCATCTCCCGTCACCAAGCTCAGTGAATTCAGCTCTGAAGGGATTGCTGGAGAAGGATTTCATCACCCAGCAGGATGATGCCTACGTGGTATATGACAAGTTCTTCGATTTGTGGTTGAAAAAGTATATGAAATAGTTTGAGGCAGCACTAGATATTCCAGCCAGGAAAGTAAAGACCTGCGCTCCCGGACAAGCCGAGGAGTTTGCCAAACATTATTCCGAATACATCAAAGACTAGTATCTGAAGGAAGATAAATAATTACTTTATGATTATCATAAAATGAGAATAAAACGCCATTTTTATCTTTTATAGAAGATAAAAGCAAAATATTTAGAATTTTCATCCATCATAAAAGATAAAAATCGTATATTTGCAGAAAATTTCATTTATAAGTGATAAAAATATGGCACCTATTATTTATCAATCATATATCGACAAGATAGAGCACCTCATACGATTGGGCTATCAGGTATATGTAGGACAACTGCAAACTGGAGAAATCGACTTTGTATGTACCAAACCAGGAGGCGAACGCATCTACGTGCAAGCTTCCTACATCATAGCCGACAATGCAACCAGAGGACGGGAGTTTGGCAATCTCCGTGCCATGAAGGACAACTATCCGAAATACGTTATCTCCATGACTCCTCTGCTCACCAAGAATGATGATGACGGCATCACGCACCTGCATCTTCGCAAGTTCTTGAAAGAAGGAATATAAAAGTTCAAGCAGATTCGCAGAGTTGCAACTATGTTATAAAACCAGAAATGCACCCGCACAATACGGACGCATTTCTGATTTTATAAATCTCCCGAGAAACTATGTAAATATTATTCTAAACAAGTAAAATTCTTCTCAAGCACCCGTAAAATGGGGTAAGAAGAGATTCTATATTTTCCCTTAAGGGTTTTTGTTTTTTGAGGGTGTGTCATAAGTCTATGGCGCACCCTTTTCGTTTTTTCTCCTTTTTCCAGATACGGAACTGAAAAAATTGTTTTTATTTACAACAAAGCCCAAACTTTCACAAGCTCGGGCTTTGCCTTTCCGCAAAAGATTTGTATCTTTGCAGAAAACTTCTTTAAGTATGGCAAATTTAGATAAAATTTCTGAATTATAAGCCAGTATAATAAAAAACTTCAATGA
>OIXX01000187.1_pt1 | contig 48995 bp, 32 predicted proteins | sample 1588161 | NCBI WGS metagenome assembly OIXX01 (sample SAMN03283274) | human gut metagenome | biome: human-associated habitat; material: feces | host: Homo sapiens | place: Peru | collected 2012 | reverse complement strand
TGGTCTTGGTGCCGGCCATGTCGAAGATGACGTGCAGGCCGTGCGAGTCGGCGCCCACGATCAGGCAGTTCACCAGATCCTTGATGATCTCGCCAAAGGCGAGGGACACGATGGCAAGGTAGTCGCCGCGCAGGCGGAGCACTGGCAGGCCGATGAGGAAGCCGGAGATGGCCGCGAAGACGGCGCCCACGATCATGGCGAGCACCAGGCGCACCACCGGGTTGGGAATCACGGAGGCCAGGCTCATGGCCGTGACGATTCCCGTGAAGGAGCCCACGCTCATGAAGCCCGCGTGGCCGAGCGACAGGTCGCCGGCAACGCCCACCACGAGGTTCAGCGAAATCGCCATCACGATGTAGCAGGTGACGGGCACGAGCTGGCCACGCAGCGAATACGGGATGACGTGCGCGTTCACGAGCAGCTGCGCGATAACGAAGGCAACGATGACGCCGGCGTACGTGATGAAGTCGCGACGCGTCACCTTATCTTTGAGAAAACCCATGATCGACACCTACACCTTCTCCGGCACGTACTTGCCCAAGAGGCCGGCAGGCTTGATGAGGAGCACGACGATGAGCACGGCGAACACGATGGAGTTCGCGAGGTTGCTGGAAATGTACGCCTTGGCCATCGCCTCGATGATGCCCAGCAGAATGCCGCCCACGAAGGCGCCCGGGATGGAGCCGATGCCGCCGAAGACGGCCGCAGTGAACGCCTTGATGCCGGGCATGGCGCCCGTGGTGGGCTTCAGCACCGGCGAGTAGGAGCAGAGCAGCACGCCGGCGATGGCGGCAAGCCCGGAACCGATGGCGAAGGTCATGGAGATCGTCTTGTTGACGTTCACGCCCATGAGCTGCGCCGCGGCCTTGTCCTCGGAGCAGGCGCGCATGGCCTTGCCCATCTTGGTGTTCGCCGTGAACCACATGAGGCCGACCATGATGATGAGGCACGCGATGACCGTCACGATGGAGACGGCCGAGACCTTGTACTGCGCCAAGAAGCCGGGCACCGGGAAGGTCACGAGCGACGTGAAGTTCTTGGGTGTGGCTCCCCAGATGAGCTGGGCGGCGTTCTGCAGGAAGTACGAGACGCCGATGGCCGTGATGAGAACGGCGAGCGGGCCGGCATCGCGGAGCGGGCGGTACGCGAGTCCCTCGATCACCACGCCGAGCACCGTGCAGACGACCACCGAGAGCACGACGGACGCCCAGCCGGGCATGCCGAGGTAGGACGTAGCGCAGAACGAGATGTACGCGCCCACCATGATGACGTCGCCGTGGGCGAAGTTCAGCATCTTGGCGATGCCGTAGACCATGGTGTAGCCAAGCGCAATGATGGCGTACACGCTTCCCAGGCTGATGCCGTTGAACAGGAACTGGATGAAGGCGTTCATGCAGTGCACCTCACTTTCTTCTCTTGGATTGACATTTCCCTACGTAATCTAGCGAATGGAGCCGCGGTTTCCGCCTGTGCGCGAAGACGATTCACGAAGATGAAACGTCGCACCCCCCGGAACCGCGCACGGCCCCAAACAGCAAGCAGGGACGAAGCGCGAAGCCCCGTCCCTGGATGTTGCGAACCCTTACGAAAACTCGATCGCCTTAGACGGCAACGTACTTGCCACCCTGGATCTCGAAGACCTTGGCCTCCTTGGAAACCTCGCCATCGGAGGTCCAGGTCAGGCTACCGGTCAGACCGTCGACCGTGATCTCGGTGAAGGCCTTGGCGAGCTGGTCGCAGGCGTCCTCGGCAGTGGTATCGAGCGAGAGGCCGGCCTTCTTGCAGGCCTCGGCGACGGCGTGCACGCAGTCATAGGCCGTGGCGGCGAACTGGTCCGGCGTGTCGCCGTACTTGTCCTTGTAGGCCTTGACGAACTCGGCGTTGGCCGGGTCGTCGGCGGAGAAGGCGGTGGTCATGAGCACGCCCTCGGCGAGCGAGGTGTCGAAGCCCTTGATGGAGAGCAGGCCGTCCATGCCATCGCAGCCCATCATGGTGAACTTGTAGCCCATGTCGCTGGCCTGCTTCAGGATGACAGAAGCCGGGGTGTAGTAGAGCGGGCAGAAGATGAGGTCGGCGCCGGCGTCCTGCGCCTGGCCGAGCTGCACCTTGAAGTCGGTCGCGGTATCGGTCTTGAAGGCCAGATCCGGCTTGACGAGGTTCAGCTTGTCAGCCTTGGCCTCCTCGGTGAAGGCCGTGCAGATGCCCTGGGAGTAGGCGTCATCGGACTGGTAGATGATGGCGATCTTCGCGTCGGGCTTGTTCTTGGCGAGCCACTTGGCGGCGTTCTTGCCCTGGTTCGGGTCGGTGAAGCAGCCACGGAAGACGCAGTCCTTGTCGGCGGTGACGTCGGCGGCGGTGGCCACGGGGGCGATCATGAAGACGCGGTCGCTCTGGCACTTCTCGGACACGGACACGGAGGTGCCGGTCAGCGTCGGGCCGACGAGGGCCTGCATGCCCCAGTCGCGCAGGGTGCCGTAGGCGTTCACCGCAGTCTCGGGCTTGCCCTGGGAGTCCTCCTTCTTCACCGTGAGCGGGAAGTCCTTGGTGGAGAAGTCCTCGGCGCCCATCTCGACACCGTTGGTGACGGACACACCGTAGGTCGCGGTATCACCGGTCAGCGGGCCGATGGTGCCCAGCTTGAACGCGGCGCCGTCGGAAGAAGCGGCGGAACCGCCATCGGAAGACCCCCCGTTGGAGCAACCGGCTAGAATACCAGCAGCCCCCAGCCCAGCTACGCCCGCGATGAGGCTCCTGCGATTCATGGCAGGGTTCATGTTGATAGACATGCGGCTCTCCTTTCGAGTACGCGCCAGGCCTCCTTGCGCCCGGCTTGAATACGGCGCATCCGAAGTGCGGGGCAGCGTGCCTGAACACGCTGTTTCATGCGTTGAACTGCATTCCCCGACGCGATTCGAATGTTGCCAAAAGGGTACTCGCATTCCCTACAAAATGCGAGGGTTTTTCGGCCAATTGGCAGCATTTTCCATGCAAACGCTTTGTCTTGGCAAAGCACTACGCTTGTTTTCGCAGTTAGATACCTATAACAAAAGAGCTCTCGGAGCACATTGCGTGTTGCGAAAATGTTACGTAGGGCAGGCACGCTCCGATATGGCTCCGGTACAATGAGTCGACCATATACACGCATGCTCTCGCCCATGGCGCCATGGGCGTCGGCGCAGGGAAAGGTTGGCCCTATGCAAGCGGCGAAGCGTTCGATCGGCATCGGCATCATCGGCCTCGGCACGGTAGGTGGCGGCGTGGCCCAGCTCCTCCTCACCCACCGCGCAGACTATGTATCCGCCTACGGCATCGATATCGACGTCCGTCGCGGCTGCGCGCTCGATATCGAGATGGCGCGGGCCGCGGGGCTGCCCGACGACCGTTTCACCTCCGACTGGCACGACGTGATGGCCGACCCCACGGTGGACATCGTGGTCGAGCTCATCGGCGGCGAGCACCCCGCCACCGAGATCTACGAAGCCGCCTTCGCCGCGGGCAAGCACGTGGTCACCGCCAACAAGGCGCTGCTCGGACGCCATGTGGAGCGCCTGGCCAAGCTGGCCCACGACGCCGGCGTGCAGATCAAGTGCGAGGCCGCGGCCGCCGGCGGCATCCCCGTGGTGAACGCGCTCGAGCACACGCTCGTGGGCAACAAGATCCTCACCATCGCCGGCATCTTGAACGGCACCACCAACTACATCCTCAGCCGCATGGCCTCCGAGGGCGCCGACTACGCCGACGTGCTCGCCGATGCCCAGCGCCTGGGCTACGCAGAGGCCGACCCCTCGGCCGACGTGGACGGCTTCGACGCCGCCAGCAAGACGGCCATCATGGCGAGCATCGGCTTCCATACGCGCGTCACCACCGACGAGGTGTACCAGCAGGGCATCCGCCAGGTCTCGGCCGAGGACATCGCCGTGGCCGCCGACATGGGCTACACCATCAAGCTACTCGGCATCGCCCGCATGACCACCGCCGGCGTGGAGGCGCGCGTGCACCCCACCATGATCCCCAACGGCCACCAGCTCGCCGCCGTCTCCGGCGCCATGAACGCCGTGTACGTGGTGGGCGACGCCGTGGGTGAGACCATGTTCTACGGCGCGGGAGCCGGCCGCTTCCCCACCGCCTCCGCCGTGGTGGGAGACATCTTCTCGCTGGCTGAGCCCATCTCCCGCGGCGAGGACCCGCTGCCCGAGATCGAACCCTATGGCGCCGTGGTGCCCGTGCTGCCCATCGAGGAGCTGACCAACCAGTTCTACGTGCGCCTCTCCGTGCGCGACGTGGTGGGCGCCCTGTCCCAGACCGTGGATGTGTTCGCGCGCCACGGCATCTCGATCTCCCTGGTGAACCAGCTCGACGGCGAGGGTGCGGGCGAGGACGGCGCCTGCACCGTGGTGTTCCTCACGCACGAGGCAAGCGAGGCCGCGATGGCGAAGGCCGAGGAGGAGCTCGCCGCACTGGAGTGCGTGGACGAGGTGGCAAACGTCATCCGCATCGAGGATGTGGAGCGCTGGACCGAAGGCGCCATGGCAAACTAACCCCGCCACCCGTCGACGAGCAAGGCTTCGGGCCCCGGCGCACGCCGGGGCCCGAAGCCTTTTCATATCTCTCGCGCGCGCTACCTCACGGGCTCGAACTCGCCCAAGATGCTTGACGCGGCATCGTCTCCCGGGGAGATCTCGATAACGCGACCGACCCACGGCGCGTCGAACAGCTCGTGGGCGCGGCAGAGGAGCGTGGGCCGTACGACGGCGAGCGCGACCGGCCACCTCGAGCGCGGGCCGCGAGCGAGCGTGGAGACCGCGTGCGTGAGTCCCTCGCCGCGCAGGAGTTCCAATCGGCCGAGCTCGTCCACGACGTACAGGCCGCGCCGAGCCGAGGATCGCCCGGTCTGCAACCCATGGGACTCATCGCACTCGAGCCACGCTAGATGCTCGTTCACGCGCTCGAGGCAGGCGTCCGACATGGACCAGGCGAGCCCGGCGCGCTCGGACTGCCCTTCGGGCTCGACGAGCTTCGCGGCGATGGCAAGGTCCCTTCGCCGCGCGAGGTGGACGACCTCGCCTTGCGGCAGGAGCACGTTGTCGATGCCGAGTTTCTCGTAGCGCCCCGACGGGGACTGAGACGCCGTCTCCCCGTGGTCCTTCCACACCCCGGGCGCGACGACGCCCGAAACGGGCACGCCCGCCTCCCTGAGAAGGGAGACGAGCGCGACGAGCCAACTGGTCTTACCCGTTTGGATTTCTGCCGAAAGCAGGTAGAGCATGCCTACTTGCTTCCGTCCGTGGACATGGTGGCACGGGCGAGCAGGGCGGAAAGCTCGGAATCGGACAGCTTGTAACCGTAGAACGTCTTGAAGTAATCCGAGACGACGTCCTCGACGGAATCGTCGAACTTATCGGGGTACAGGACGTGGGAGAGCCACTGCATACCCAGGACCTGGTTCACGGTCGGCGGGTTGTTGAGCCAACCGTACGGCGTAGAAGGAACCTCGCAGTAGGAGCCGGAGGCGATGGCCGGCAGCTTCGCCCAGGCAGGATCGGTCGAAGCGGTATCGTAGGCGGAGGCACCGCCCATGGAACCGAACAGGATCACGTCTGGATTCCAAGCGGCGATCTGCTCGAGGCTGGACTCGTTGCCCGAACCCTTGCCGGAGGGAGAGTCGACGACGGCGACGTTGTTCGCGAGCATGTCGACCACACCGGCCTGGAAGGAGCCCTTGGCGAGCACGTTGGTTCCGGTGTCACCGGTAGCGAACAGGACGTTCGCGCGCTCGGACTCCGGCATGGCGTCCATCACATCGGACACCTCGCTGTAGGCCTTGTCGCAGTAGTCGGCGAGCTCATCGGCGCGCTCCTCGCAACCCAGCAGCTTGCCGAGCGTACGGTAGGCATCGCCCCACTTGTCGAGCGTGGACTCGACGAACACGCACGGAATGCCCAGCTGCTCCTGCAGAGCGTCCAGGTCCTCCGCGATACCGTCCTTGGCCTCGCCCGTATCGATGAGAAGCTGGGCTCCGGAGGCCGCGACGGCCTCCTTGTTGAGATCGCCCTTGGCACCGAAGGCAGCACCGAGCACGGGAAGGTCGTCCGCGACCTTATCGCCCAGGTACCGCTTCTGGGCATCGGTCATCTCCTGGGAAAGACCGACCATCTTCTCGGGAGCGAGGGTGAGCAGGACCATGTTCGCGGTGTGGCCGGATGGCACGATCTTGTCGATGTTCGCCGGCACCTCGACCTTGCGGCCCACGGAGTCCGTGAATGTAACGGTCTTAGCCGTCTCCGTGGCCGCAGAGCCGGTCCCGGTCGACCCGGCCGTGGCACCGGAGCTGCCGCAACCGGCGAGCCCCAGGCCCATGACGGCAATGAGTACCGCCATGCACCACGCGGAGAACGCGCGGCGACTCAGATTCATCTTCTTCATATGCGATCCTTTCGTTTCTCGCATTCCCGCCCCGAAGGACGGCCCTCCTCAGCCCATATCTCAACGACCGGCACGCAGGTGCGCACGCGATCGCCGAAAAGGGAGCAAATCTTGACATCCACCCCGTACAACGACTTCACCAGCTCCTCGGTGATGACCGTATCCGGGTCACCGAATGCGGCGACACGGCCGTGTTCGAGCGCAAGCACCCGATCTGCGAACAAAAACGCCTGATCGGGCTGGTGGGTCGACTGGATGATGGTGTAGCCGTCCCGGGACAGGTCGCGGATACACCCGAGGATGCGAACGGTATTCCCGTAATCAAGCGCGCTCGTCGGCTCATCCATCACGATGGCCCGAGCATCCTGGGCCAGCGCACGAGCGATCAGCACGAGCTGCTGCTCGCCGCCGGACAGGCGCGCCGCACTTCGATGCGCGAGGTGCGCGATTCCCACGCGCTCGAGCGCGTTCCAGGCGCGCTCCCGCTCGGGCTCGCCCGGCGATGCGAAGGATCCCAGGCCGGCGGTGGTGCTCATAAGTACGGTGTCGAGTGCCGAATAATCGTACAGGGCGCTATGCGTTTGAGGGATGAAGGCGATGCGGCGCGCCCGTTCCCGCGGAGTAAGCCCGCGCAGGTCCACCCCGTCCACCAAGATCGTGCCGGCCCAGGATTGCTCAAGTCCCAGAATGCAGCGGAAAAGCGTGGACTTTCCCACGCCGTTGGGACCCAGGACGTTCACGAGCGCGCCCGTGGGCACGTCGAACGACACCCGGTCGAGCACCACGTGGTCGCCGTATGAGAACGTGAGGTTTGCGATGGAGATACTCATAGGCCGCGCTTCCTCCGCATGATGAGGTAGAGGAAGAACGGGGCACCCACGAACGCGGTCAGGATGCCGATGGGAATCTCCGCCGTGTAGGCGAGGCGGGAGATGTTGTCCACCACCAAGAGGAACGAAGCCCCGCAGAGCATGCTCGCCGGAAGGAGATTACGGTAGTCGCTCCCCACGACCATACGGCACAGGTGGGGGATGACAAGGCCGACCCATCCGATCATGCCCGACACCGCCACGCATGCGGCGATGACCAACGTCGCGGAAACCATGACGAGCATGCGCACGCGGCGGGCGTCGACGCCCATGGTGCGTGCCTCGTCGTCTCCCATGGTCAGCACGTTGATGCGCCAACGCAGGCAATGCAGGGCGACCAAGCCCATCCCCACGGGCGCGGACGCGAACGCGAGGTCGCGCAGGTTCGCGCTCGTGAGGTTGCCCATAAGCCAATAGGTGATGGCGGGAAGCTGGTCGGTCGGGTCTGCGACGAGCTTTGCGAACGAGACGCCCGCCTGTGCGAGCGAGCTAACCATGACACCCACGAGGACCACAGTAAGGACGTGGTCACCGCGCCCGCGCGATGAAACCGCCATGACAAGCAGGACCGTACCCATAGCGAACGCGAACGCAGTGACGGACACCATGACCGAGGACGCCCCGGCGAGCAGCGCGCACGCGGCGCCGAACGCCGCACCCTGGCTCGCGCCGAGGATGTCGGAAGATACGAGGGGGTTCTGAAAGGTGCCCTGGTACGCGGCACCCGCTGCGGAAAGACCGCAACCCACCACGCAGGCGAGCAGGATGCGCGGAAGGCGCACGTTGAAGAAGAGCGTTTGAGCCTGATCGGTCCAAGTGCGGGAGATATCTATGAACGGGGACACGAGCATCTTCACGGCGTCCACGGGCGAGATGGGGTAGCGCCCCAGCATGAGGGAGATGCAGACGAGGACGGCGAGGACGGCAACGCTCACGATGAGCACGAGACGGGAGCGGCGAGCACCGCGTTCGAGTACGGCGCGCGCATCGCCCGCGGACGCATGCACACGAGCGGCGGACTCTTCCACGTTCTCCCCCATCCCGTAGCGAACACCCTGTTGACCCTGTATAATTCTCATCTGAGAATAATATGTCATCAAGTGTAGCAGTCCCCAGAGCCAAGGGCAAACCCATTCCCCGCGGTGTAAGACGGAGGTACTCCAACGGAGGTGGACGAGCGTCCGGGCGAACATACCCCCCCTCGGCCCGTCCCCGCCGCGATCCCCTACTGCACCGTGTCCGGAAACTGCATATGAATGAGCGCTAACTGTTGTGTGCCATGACGTTGTTTACGCCGTAAATCCGTGACATCGGGGGCAGGCCCCCCGCAGGCGCTGTGCGACCTGTCCCAATCGAAGTGGTCCATGTAAGCCTCCAGGGCGTCGGCCCTGGAGGCCTCGCCGTCCCAGGCCCGGGCGTACTGCCACTCCTGGGCCAGCGTCTGGTTCATGCGCTCCACCTTGCCGTTCTACCGGGGGCAAAACGACCTTGTGTACTTGCGCCCGGCACCGCGGGCCTCCAGGGACTCGTTGAAGAGGCGGCTCCGGTAGCCGGGCCCGTTGCCGGTCATGACGCATCCGACGGCCACCCCGTGCGAAGCGAAGAAAGAGATCGCCGGTGCCGCGAAGGCCGCGCAGGTGCGGGCGGGGGCCCCGGTGGCGGCGGCCGGGGCGAGCGGGACGAGGAGCATCGGGGAGCGCGCCTCGCCCGCCCGAGCCACTTGCTCGCGGTCTGGCGGCCCGCGCCCATCTGGCGCGCGACCTCGGGCACCGGCCCGCCGGCCTCGATGCGGGTGACCATGCGCTCCCGCCCCCTGGGCGTGAGCCGTGCGTTGGGATGCCGGGGCATGGGAGGGCCCCCTTCGCTGCAGACCTAGACAATCCACAGCTTCGCGGGACCCTCCCCATTTGTCACTACTCTGACGTAAACAACCTGTTGGCACACAACAACTAGCGGCCCGGAAGGCAAGGGTCACGGGGGTGCACCACCCCCGTCGACGCCGCCTCTCTGCTCATGTGCATGCCGCTCGGGCACCCGCCGGTCGCTGCTAGACCTGCGGGCGCCCGTTCTTGAAGAAGGTGTAGAGGGCCCGACTGTAGCGTGCGGCTCCCTCCGCAGAGGGGTGCGAATAGTCGAAGAAGAACGTGGGGTCGTACTCGCGGCCGGAGAAATCGGCCACCTCGACCCCGTGCTCGGCGCAGGTGCTCCTGATGAGCTCGTAGTAGGAGCTCCGCACCTCACGCGTGTAGATGGTCTGGTCGTAGGCGATCCCCTTCGCCGGCTGGATCACCACCAACGGCTCCACGCCCGCCTCTTGGCACACCTGGAGCGCCATTTTGAACTCCTCGAGCTCCCGCTTGCTAAAGTACGCCCCGCTCGCGGGAACGCTCCACCCCTCCTGCGCGCCTTGAATCCAGCGTGCGTACTTGGCGCGGTACCATGCGTCGTCGTACCCGTCCGCGTTTCCCGCGGAACGCTCGATGGCAAGCTTGTTCGCCCTCGCGAGGATGGCGTCCCAATCGGGCGACCCATCGGCAAGGAGCGGATGGTCCGCATCCCCGCGTACGGGCTCGGGAGGCCGTCCGTCGGCGAGCTCCGCCTTGCCGATGAGTTTCAGATCAACCCGCAGGCCGTCGGTGTAGGCCTTGGCGGCATCGTCCACGTTCGAGGCGAGCGTGCCCAGGGGCGAGTCGCCGCCCCGGCGATCAACACCGTATACCGCCATGCGCTTGGTGACGCGGCGCTTGAGCTCGTCCGAGAACTCGTGGCTATCGGAGAAGGCCCGGTAGGCCCCCTCCGAGAAAAGGGCAGGGAGGCTCTTTCGCGGGTCACGGTAGCACATGAACCACTGCATGCTCACGAAGAACGCGATGCGGCGAGCGCCCAGCGTGGTGGCGAGCGCGCCCATCTCCACCGCATGCCAGATGGAGGTGGCTCCCGCCCGGCCGACCATCATGGTATCCACGTCATACGCGCCGCCCGAGAGCAGACGCGCCGGATGCGGCCATCCGCCATGGCGGGGATTCAGCTCGGACGAGCCGAACACCAGATAGGGATGCTCACCTTTCGCCTTGCGCGCAAAGTAGGCGTCGCGCATGAAGGCGAAGTTCGAGAGCTGGCCGGCCGAAGGGTAGGCAACCGAGGCCGAGACGTCGGAGGCCACCTTCTGCCGCAGACGCCACGAGCCGAGCGAGCCCGCGGCGACCGTTCCCGCCAGCGCTGCGCACACGGCGATGAACCGCCGGCGCGAAAGCGGCTCCCCCGTATTCTCCTGACGCTCCATGCGCCCCTCCTCCCTCATCTTCGAACGCGTTCGACCGCTGCATGGCCCAGCCCGATGCCGGCCGCGCATAAGACCTGCCACGCCCGGACTAGAACTCGGCGTAAAGCGGTGCCGCCGGCGCCCCGTAGGGAGACCAGGCGAAGAACCACGCCAACACGCCCGCCAGCGCGATCACGACAACCGCCCAGGCAAAGGCAGCCGAACGGCTATCCCCAAAGAACCAGGCGCGGATAGCCTCGCGCCATCCTGCGCGCTCGCTCACAGCCGCTTGCCGATCTGCTCGATGATCTTGTTGACCGTGTTCATTTCCTCGCGCTTCACCGCGGTGGGCGCGATCTCCACGCCAAAACGGTCCTCGATGGCAACGAGCAGCTCGATGGCCGCCATGCTGTCGAGCAGGCCCGCGTCGAAGAGGTCAACGTCGCGTTCCTCGCGCACCGCGTCGTCGTCGCAGATATCCGCGAGCAAGTCGAGCACGCTCGCTTCGAGCTCCTGCTTATCCATAGATCATTCTCCTTACCGCTTCGCCAACCTGCCCGGAGAACAGGCTGAAGCCGACTATGACCAGATTCATCGTGACGAACCACGAGAGAACCTTGTACCAGCGCTTTCCCTTGTTTCGCTTGTAAAAGGGACAGCGCTTCTGATACGCCTCGGTAGCTGCAAGCAGCACGCCGTGGTATAGGCCGTAGAGCAGGTAGTCCGGCGTGAGGCCGTGCCACATGCCCATGAGGAACATGTTGACCACGTAGCCGCAGCACGCCGTGGTCAGGCGCTTCTTGAACACGTGACACCGCGTGAGACCGCGCACGAAGCGCATGAACACGAAGTCGCGCAGCCACGTGGAGAGCGTGATGTGCCAGCGGTTCCAGAAGTCCTTGAGGTCCAGGGCGCGCCAGGGTGCGTTAAAGTTCGCCGGGCACTGGATGCCGAAGAGGTAGCACGCACCGGCCGCCATGAGCGAGTAGCCCGCAAAGTCCAGGTAGAGGTAGACGGCGTATCCGTACGCGCGAACCAGGGAGCCCACGCCCCAGGGAAGGCCGAGGGCCAGGATGTTGGGCATGGCGAGGGCGCCGTTCACCGCCCAGGGATCGGTGAACCCATGCACCATGGTGGCGAGCGCGAGCTGCATCACGGCGCCGGCGAGCAGCATGAGCGCGCCGCGCGTCGCCAGGTCCCGATACGCGGCGGGCGCGGGGGCCGTGTTCGCATCTTCCAGAAAGCGCCGCGACCGATCGATCGGACCCGAGGTGATCGTGGCAAAGAAGGTCAGGAAGTAGAGGTAGTCCGCGAGCGGCAGGTCCTCGATCAGGCCGTCGCGAATCTCCACGACCACCTGGACCGCTCGGAAGGTGAGGTAGCTGATGCCGATGAACCCCAGAAAACCAGGGGCATCCACGGCGGCGCTCACCTTGTACACCACGAGCGGAACCAGCGTGGCGGCAAGCGAGATGCGATACACCGCCATGCTCCGTCGTCCGCTCTTCCAGCTGGAGAGCGTGGCGTACGCGCTCGCCGTCGCCAAGGCCACAAAGAGCAGGAACGCCACGAGCGCGCGGCGGGAATCGGCGAACAGGAAGGCGAGCATGGCAACGGATGCCACCATGCCCCACGGCTTGATGCGCCGTCCGGACGCGCCGAGCGCCACGGCGGGGACCGCGACGATGGCGAGCGCGATGAAAAACGATGCGGACGTGTAGAAACCCATACGGCTACCAGCTCAGATACGCTAGAGCGCCTTCAGCGCGCGACGGTCAACCTTGCCGTTGCCGGTGCGCGGCAGGGCATTCAGAAAGGCGATCTTCTTGGGCACCATGTAGTGCGGGAGCACGGGTTTCAGCTGCTCCTTCAGGGCGAGGCCGAGCCGGAAGTCCGACTCCCCCTCCGCGCGCGGGCCGCTATACACCACATGCGCCACCAGATGGCTCACCTTGCCGTCGCGCTCGCGCGTGGTCACCGCGGCGGCGTCCACGCCGGGCAGGCGGCGGAGCTGCTCCTCGATCTCGCCCAGCTCGATGCGGAAGCCGTTGAGCTTGACTTGCAGATCGAGCCGGCCGTGGTAGTGGAGCGTGCCGGACTCGTCGAGCCAGCCCTCGTCCCCCGTGCGATAGGAGCGCGTCGGCGAGACGGCACCGGGCACGGCGGAAGACGCGGTGCCGAACGCCGCCCGGGTCAGGTCGTCGCGCCCGTAGTAGCCGTGCGCCACCGTATCGCCCTCGATCACGACCTCGCCGGGATGGCCGGCCTCCACGTCGCTCCCCGCGGCGTCCACGATGCGCAGGTGCGTGCCGGGGCGAGGAGACCCCACCGGCAGCGGTTCCGGCGCGGCGGCGAGCTGCGGGGTGATCTCCACAGCGGTCACGGCCACGGTGGACTCCGTGGGACCGTAGGTATTCAGCACGCTGGCACGTGGGAAGCGCTCGAGCAGGTGTGCCGCCGTGCTGTTGGCGAGCGTTTCGCCGCAGAAGAGGAAGAGCCTGAGATTCGGCATCATCTCCTGCGAGAACCCCGCGTTCACCAGGCAGAGGTCGGCGAAGGAGGGTGTGGAGACCCACACCGCGGCGCCGCTTTCCGCAAGGGAGGCGAGCAGCGCCTCCATGTCCTGCTGGGTGTCGTGCTCCAGGCTGAACAGGGTGCCGCCCGTGGCGAGCGCGCCTGCCAGCTCGAAGACGGAGAGGTCGAAGGAGAACGGTGCCTGGTCGATCCAGACCGCGCCGGGGGTCGCCACCGGGCCCGAGAGCTCGACGTCCCAGCCGCAGAAGTTATCGAAGCAGTTCGCGGTGACCTCCACGCCCTTGGGGGCACCCGTGGAGCCGGAGGTGAAGAGGATGTAGCAGAGGTCCTCGCCCGCGATCTGCCAGGCTGGATCCGGGGCGTCCGCCGGGCGCTCCGTAACCGCGCGGATATCGGCGGCGGAGAGCACGTCCTCCGGGCTCTCCGCCGCCACGACGGCGGGCAGCGGCTCGGCGGCGAGGACGATCGGCTCGCCCAGCTGCCGCGCAATGGAGGCTGCGCGCTCATCGGGCACCGAATGGGCGTCGACGGGCACGTATGGATGGCCGGACCGCATGCAGGCGAGCATCCCCACCAGCATGAGCGGCGACTTGTGGCCATATACCAGCACGGGTTCGTGACTCCCGTCCGTGTGGGACGCGTTGCGGCGGACGAGTTCCCGCGCCAGCGCACCGCTCGCGTGCCAGAGCTCGCCGTAGGTGAGGTGCGACCCCGCGGACGTCCGCTGTGCCACGGCTTCCGGGAACTCGCACGCCCGGCGCTCGACCATCTCCAAGAACCGCATGGCCCCTCCCGCCTCTCGTTGAAATACAACTGCGGCTTTCTAGCATACTAGGCATTGGAGCGGTGCTGGAGATGAACGTGCAATGAACCCAGAATCTCATGACGCGCGCTTGACCTTTGCGCCGATTACAAGGAGTGCGTTTAACGGTACGCGTCCCTCGAAATCAGATGTTTCTGCAGGTAAAAAGGTTATCGGCAGTATCACAGAACGTACGAGACCACCTGAGGCTCGCCATCCTCGGCCCCCGGCATCTCCACGCGCACGAACTGAAGCTCGACCTTGCTCACGCCGGCCTTGTGGAGCACGTCGGCGTACACCTGCGCCTGCAGCAGATGCTTGGCCTTAAGCGCATCCGGCGTCTCCGCCGCGTTCCCGCCCGTCTTGTAGTCGATGACGAGCGCGCGGGTCACATCCGCGGGGTCCGTGCAGAGCAGGTCGATGGCGCCCTCCGCGTACGAACCGAAGCGCGCGAGGTCATCGGAGGCCAGCGTGTAGAACGGTACCTCCGCGCGCACGAGCGGCCAGGCAAGCGCCCGGGCCCGTACGGCGGAACGCTCCCAGCGGTCGAGCGCCGCGTCGAGACGGGTGCGCTGCGCCTCGCTGAGATGCCAGGCTCGCGCGAGCGCTTCGCGACGCTCATGCGGAACGGCCTCCGCTCCCATCCCCACCAGCCATTGCGCCGCCGCATGGAACGCCGAACCGAGTGCCGTGGGATCGTCGCCGGCATCTCTGGCGAGGGCATCCGGGCCCGCGTTCCCGCTCGGCGCCGCTGCCGTTGCCAGCGCTTCCTCGTTCGCAACGGCATCATCGGCGCCGGCGGCATCCCCCGGAGCCGCAAGCGCGGGGACGCGGTCCTCCTCCGCGGCCGAGAGCGACCGCGCCACGGAGGAGTAGCTGTACGAGGCGCGGGGACGCGGGGGCGCCGGCACCACGCGCCAATCCGATGTCTCGGGATAGACGAGCGTGAAGGTATCGGGCTCGGAGGCGTCTGGTTCTGACGTCTCCGTATCGTCGTCTTCCGGCGCATAGGACCGGTAGCTCTCATTCTGCTCGTAGGAATCCCCGTGGTACGAGAAATCCTCCACAGAAATGAGCTCGAAGTCTCCCGGCTGCGCGCTCTCGAACACCAGGCGGTCCACATCCAGGCGCTGGCCGGCGGCCGGCAGGATGCGATTGAGCACCGCGCCCGTCAGGTCGCGCTCGGGATCGAACTTGAGCTCGGGCACCTTGCCGCTCGAGACCTTGGCTTCCAGGGCGAGGATGCACACCTCGCGGGCGCGCGTCATCGCCACGTAGAGCAGGCGCGCGCGTTCCTCGAGGTCGTGCCGCGCCTCCTCATCGCGTATGGAGAGCCAGGCCTCCGCCACGGAACCCGTAGCGCACACGTCGTCCACCAGGTCCTCTGTGAGCCACGGAGCGGAACCGGCGTAGAGGCGGGAGAAGCGCTTCTCCACCTCGGATGCGGGAATCCAGCTCCCGTCCGAAAGCCGGGCACCGGACAGGCGAGCGGGCAGGGCGGCGATGCGCACCGCGCCGTCGTCGCCACGGTGAGTCTGCACGCGGTCCGAGGAGGCGCGGGCGGCAAAGCAGTCCGCCACCGCCACCACGGGGAACTCCAAGCCCTTGCTGGCATGGACGGTCATGATGCGAACAGCGTCGCCCGCCTCCTCGTTGAGGGCACCCGGTGCCTCCTTGCCGGCCAGGAAGCGGTCGTACGCGGCGACGATGGCCCGCGGGGCACGCCCCACCTGCGCTTCCGCCTCCGTGAGGGCATCCAGCGCCTTCAGGACGTTCGCGGCAGCGGCCTTGCCCTCGGCGCCGCGCGCGGCGAGCCGCACGAGCCAGCCGGACTGGGACACCACGTCGCGCGCGATAGCGGAGAGCGGGTCGCGGCCTACGCGGGCAAGCGCCGGGCGCAGTACCGCGCGGGCGCGCGCCACGAGCGGCAGACCGTCGAGCCCCGGGGCGTCGTCGTCCGAGGCGACGCCGGCATCGACGTTCCGACGGCGCGTCCCCCCCGTCTCCGCGTCCATCGCCGTGCAGAGTGCCAGGAACTCCTGCGCCCCCAGTGCGAAGAGCGGAGACTGCAGAAGCGGGACCATGCCGCCCTCGGCGTCCTGCGGGTTCGCAAGCGCGGCCGCGAGTGCCCGGACGCTTTGCGCCTCCACGGTTCCGGCAAAGACCGTGCCACCCGAGATGATGCAAGCGAGCCCCTCGGCGCGGATGGCGTCGGCGTACACGCTCGCGCTCGTCATGCCGCCGAGCAGCAGCACCATACCGCCCGCGGGCTGACCGGCATCGGCAAGGGCGCGGAAGCGCCGGGCGATGGTGGCGGCCTTGAGGGCCGTGCGCTCCTCGCGCGATCCCCCGGCAACGAGTACGGCCTGCCGGCGCGACGCGTTCGGGGCAACCAGCCCGTCGCGCCTCCCCTCGTGCGGCTGCAGGTCGAGGAAGCCGCTCATGAGGCCACCTTGCTCGCCGTCGAACACGCGGGCCACGTACTCCAGGATCTCCGCATGGCTGCGGAAGTTCTTGACCAGCTGCACCAGCTCGCCCTGAACCGCGGCCTCGCCCGCCGCCGGCTGGCCGGAGCCGCCCGCCTCCTGCTTGGCAGCGCCCGCCATCGAGCGCTCCTGGCGCCGAAACACCTCGACCTCCGCACCGCGGAAGCGGTAGATGGACTGCTGGGCATCGCCCACGGTGCAGAGCGCGCGACCACCCTCGCCGGTGAGGTAGCTCACCAGATCGACCTGCTGCTGGTCGGTGTCCTGGAACTCGTCGATCATCACCAGCTTGAAGCGCCCCTCGTAGGCACGGCGAATGGAGGCATGGTCGCGGAAGGCTCGGAAGGTCAGGCGAAGCAGGTCGTTGTTGTCGAGCACCGAGCGCTCGGCCTTGAGCTCGTTGAAGCGGTCGAAGACGGCCCGCGCCAGCTGGAGCAGCTGCTCCATGGCACGACTTCCCAGCCCGGCGTATGCGTTGATGAAGGCGTCCGCCACCTCGGCCTTGAGCCAGGCGACACTCTCCTTGGGAAATCCCTTGCTCGCACGCGGCGCGTCGCATGCCATGAGGCAGCCCAACAGGTCGGCGCGGGTGCGCGACCCCGATTCGAACCGATCAATGGCCGCGAGCGCGCGCTCGGCGAGCTCAACTCCCTTGCCGCCGCCGTTCTCGGCAAGCTCCTGGTAGGCATCGCGCAGACCCGAAAGGTCCGTTCGGCCCACCAGCGGGCGCAGGTCGTCGAACCCGTTGCGGCTCGCGCTCGCGAGCTCGGCCAGCCGGCGCACCAGGTCGCGCACGTTGGTCGTGCGCGCAAAGCCGCCCTCGCTCGCGAGCGGATACCAGTCCAGCAGCGCATCCATGCCCAGGGAGGGCGAGAATGCGGCCGCGTCCTCGGCCACCGAGGTCACCGAGGTCACCGAGCAACCCGCCAGCACCTCGTCCACGGCCCGGTCGAGCAGCGGCGCCGTGTCGGTGAGCACGCTGAATTCCGGATCGATGCCCAACTCCAGCGCGTGTGCCCGCAAGATGCGCGAGCACATGCCGTGGATGGTCGAGATCCAGGCGTCATCCACGGCCAGCGCCTCGCGCGCCATGCCCTCGGCGATCAGCGCCGCGCGCACGCGCTCGCGGATCTCAGCCGCGGCATCGGTGGTGAAGGTGATGGCGAGCACCTGGTCGAGCCCCGTGAGGAACGGGCCGGACTCGGGTGAGAGCGCCCACAGGATGCGCCGCGTGAGCGTGAAGGTCTTACCCGATCCGGCTCCCGCCGAGACGAACAGCGGGCGGTCCAACGTGGTGACGATCCGCCGCTGCTGCGGCATCAAGGTGGAAAGGTCCATGGGCTACGCGTCCCTCCTCTCGAATCCAAGGCCATGGCTCCGGCCGCAAAACATCTGCTCGCTCTCGCTGGCGCGAACATCCCCCGCGGCGAGCGCGGCGAGGCGCCGGGTGACGACGCCCTCCACCCGATCAAGCAGCTCATCGAAGCGCATGGTCCCGCCATGGTCCTCGTCGGGGAAGCCGCGCAGCAGTCCCGGCGTACGACCGTCCCCCGGCTCCTCCTGAGCGAGCTCCGCCGAGACGGCTCCCCGTATCCCCGGCTTGCCTCCCTTGGTGGTGAGGTAGACCGCGCCACGTGGATCCAGACCCAGCGAAGAGCGCCTGAGCGCTTGGGCGTAGATGATCGACTGGGTGTGTTGGGGCAGCCAGTTGGGATCATCCGCCGGCACCACGCCCGCACGGTTGGCCACGGTGGGGTCTTGCACCCTGAACTGGTCGGGGTTCGACCGGTGCTTATAGTCGATCACCACGGCGTGCCCCTCGGCATCCACGTCAACACGGTCGATGCGCCCGCCGAGCGGGAAGCCGGCATAGGTGGCGCCCAGGTCGTTGAAACTGTACTCCAGGTAGGCGGGATGGAACGCCTCGAGTGCCCCGGCCTCGTAGCGCAGCACGGCCTCCATCTCGGGCAGGATCTGATCGAGTTGGAGGCGCTCGCTCGCCGTGAGGGGTACCAGTGGCGCCGAGCTCGACGTCTTGCCCCTCGCATGCTCGGCGCGGACTTCCTCGAAAACCTCGTGGAGGCGACGGAGGCTCGCATCCAGGTTGCCCGGCGTCACGCGCGGCACGCCCTCGTCTATCAGCGTTTGATGAAAACGGTATAGCACGTCGTGGACGAAGTTGCCCTTTTCCATGTTGCCAAAGCCCGCGTCCAGGCGCGCCGGCCGCACCCGGTTCGAGACGAACCAGCAGAGCGGGCACGTGAGGTAGCTCTCGATCTGGGAGGCGGAGAACTGGCGCGGCACCAGCGGGGCGGACGCGCCCTCGGGCGCGCTCGGATCCCGGTGGCGCAGCACCAGATACGGCACGGCGTCGGGTGAGAGCTCCTGAGGCGAGAGACAGGTCACGCGCTCCTCCCGCGGCGCGCGGGGCACGGGCTCAAAGTCGGCGACGACATCTCCCTCGCCCCGCACGCGCGGCGCGGTGCCTGCCGCCGTGAGCAGCTCCGTCCAGATGGCGGCGGGATAGCGGTCCGCCGCCTGTCGATCGTGCGCCACGCGTGCAAGCACCGCACCGGAACGGGAGGCTGCGACCGCGCGGGGGAACACGAAGCGCTGCCACGCGATCGGCTCCACCTCGAACGGCCGGTACCCCAAGCGCTCGCCCAGCTCGGCGACGACGCCTTCCTCATGGGCCAGGGGATAGCTCTCGATATCGACATCCGCCAACAGCTCGGCATCCGCGGACGACGCGGGCAGCGCGGCCGCATCGTCCACGGTCATGAAGCGGGCCACCGCGCGCGGCCCGCCGGAAGACGGGTCGGAAGCGTCCTCCTCGGCACGCTCTGCCCCCGCATCAGCCGTCGCGGGAACGGACCACGCCGTCCTCACCACCAGCGCGGGCAGCACCTGAAGCGCGGCGCGCTGGGACACGCCCAGGTCATGCGCCATGGTCGACACGATCTCCAGCGCGCCGCGCAGCAGCGCGATCTCGACCTGCTGGCGCGCCCTGCCGTCGTGCGTGCCGAAGGACGAGGACGGCTGGGCCTCGGCAACGCTTAACATGAGCTTGAGCGCGGTAACGGGTCTGCCCTGGCAGAGCGCCTGAAACACATCGGCGCACACGACCGGAACCTTGGAGAGAGGATGCGTGGAGGAGAGTTTCCCCCGCGCCGCGGTCACGCGCCCCTGGCAGCTCTGGAGCAGGCGCTGAACCCCCTCGGGCGTGAGCGCGCGCGTGCCGCGCAACCGCTTGTCGAGCTGACGGGCCTCGTGGACGCTCGCCCCCGAGAGCGGCGAGGCGAGCCAGTCCGCAAGCTCGGGTGCGGGCCACCACGCCCCCGCATCCGCGTGCCCCGCCTCGGCCTCCCCCATGCGCTGAGCCAGGTCCAGGAGCGCGACGAGCTGCTGACCGGAGAGCGTCTGCCCAAGCCGGACACGCCCCCTCCCCTCGACGGCGATGCCACGGGCCGCAAGGGCAGGCGCGAGCTCGAACAGCAGCTCGAGTGGACATGCCGTGGCGACAACCAGTTCGCCCGCCCCCTCGGCCGCCATGCGGGAAAGCTCTTCCGCGTAGGCACGCGTCTTGGCGTGCGGCCCGGCCACCTCGAGAAAAGCCGGGGCTTCGGACATCTCCGTGCCGCCGGGAACGGCGGACTGATCGGCGGCGGCGCGGTCCGGTGCGTCCTCGGCCCCGAACGCGCGCGCCACCTCAGGTGCAAAGGCAGCCTGGTCCGCACCGAGTAGCCAGCGCACCTCGCCCGCGTCGGCAATCACCCGCAGCAGATGAACCGTATGGGCCGGGAGCGTCCGCACGTCCGCCAGCGCCACCGCACGCGCGCACGCCGGCAGCGGGTCTTTTTCCAACAGGGTGCAGAGCGCCTCCGCCGCTTGGGAGGCCTCAACCAGACCGTTCGCCTCGAGCGCATCCGCATAGGCGTCGAGCAACGAGAACACCGCCCGTTCGGCCTCGCTCGCCGGTACCGCGGCCCCGCCCGACGCGACGGGCAGCAAGCGCTCGGCCAGCCGGCAGAGCAGGCGCGTGGTGCCGACGTTTGCCGCGAGCGGCGCTAAGTCGGCCGGGGCGATGCCGTCGAGAACCCCCGCCATCAGCAGTTGACGCTCCACAGGCCCCACCAAGCGCCGGCCGTCGCCCAGAAGCCCCCAGAGCTCCTGCAGCCACGCGCTCGAAACGGTGACGTCCACACCCAGGCCCACACCGGCATCGGCGAGACGCGAGCGCCAGGCATCGCGCGCGGCCGGGGTGCCCACGAGCAGCGTGACCCGACCGTACTCAGCTACGCCCCGGGCGATGACCGCCACCGAATCCTGATCCTTGCACACGCGAAGCGCCACGCGCCCTCCTTTGCGACGTTCTTTCTCGCACTATCCTACACGCCCGCGCGGACACAGCTTTGGGCGAGTTTTTTCAGCATCCAGCGCGCGCCGCAGTCGCGGCACATGAGCTCGCGACGGCGCTTGGAGAGGAGTGCGGAACGCTCCGGCCGGACGTACCCTGGTGAAAGACCGCCCGACGGCATGAGGCTGATAGCCGACGAGGAAACCGGACAGGCGGAGCTCTTGGGCGGCGGGGTGCCGAAATGGACGAGCAGGGCGCTGCGATCTTGCCATCGGTTTTCCCGTGTTGTGAACGCCCAGGTGTCGGCATTCGGGGAGTTGTGAACGCTGCATGCACAAATCGGTTTTCGATATGCGGATTGACCTGCGGATCCTCCGCCGCGCTTCCCCGTGGGAGACGGACGGCGTTCACAACTCGGAATATCCGATGGGGAACCCGCGCAGAGAGACGCCTCCGGCATCCCCCGAGGAGCACTGAGGGACGTTGCTAAGCAAACCTGCCACCAAGTCCCCGTCCCGCGACGGTTGCTAAGCAAACCTGCCACGAGGCACCACGCCCCCCAGCAGTTGCTAAGCAAACCTGCCACCAGCCGGCGGTTGCTAAGCGGATATGCCTCCAAGACCCCTTTTTCAGGCCCTTGGTGGCAGATCTGCTTAGCAACTCCCTCCTGATGGTCCATCTGCTTAGCAAACCTCCCTCAGGTGGCAACTTTGCTTAGCAACGCCCCCTCAGGCGGCACGTCTGCTTAGCAACGACCCTGCGCCAGCTACCTGCGCCCCTGCGCAACTAGAACGTCACGTTGCCGAACTCCGAGAGCTTGAGGTCCGGATTGTGCTCGATCGCCCAGTCCACGTTCCACGGACGCGTGAAGAGCAGCAGCTTGCCGCCGCGCATGTCCTCCACGGGCTTGGTGTCGCGCGTGAGATCGAGGCGCGCCAGGTCAATCTCGCCGGGTGCGTTGGCGATCCAGCGGATGTCGGAGTACGCCAGGTCCTGTCGGCGCACCTCCACGTGGTACTCGCTGCGCAGGCGCTGCTCGAGCACCTCGAACTGCAGCACGCCCACCGCACCCGCGATGACGCTCTCCATACCACCGCCCACCTCGCGGAAGATCTGGATGGCGCCCTCCTGGGCGAGCTCCTCCATGCCCTTCACGAACTGCTTGCGGCGGAGCGTATCCACCTGAGTGATGCGGGCGAAATGCTCCGGCGCAAAGGTGGGGATGCCCGCGTAGCGCACCTTGGGAGCGCCCATGGCCACGAGCGTGTCGCCGATGGCGAAGAGGCCCGGATCGAAGAGGCCCACGATGTCGCCGGCAACCGCGGTCTCCACCGTGGAGCGGTCATCCGCCATCATGGACGTGCCGCTCGCGAGCTTGACCTTGCGCCCGCCCTGCACGTGCCAGGCATCCATGCCGCGCTCGAACTTGCCGGAGCAGATGCGCAGGAACGCGATGCGATCGCGATGGTTCTTGTCCATGTTGGCCTGGATCTTGAACACGAAGCCCGAGAAAGGCGAGGTCGCAGGGTCCACGGGCTCACCCGTCCCCGCGTCCTCGTGCGGCGTGGGCGCGGGCGCGAGCTCGAGGAAGCTCTCCAGGAAGGGCTCGACGCCGAAGTTGGTGAGCGCGGAGCCGAAGAACACCGGCGAGAGCTGGCCCGCGCGCACGGCATCCAGGTCGAACGCGCTGTCGGCACCGTCCAGCAGCTCGATGTCGTCCATGAGGGTGCGGTGGTTCTCCTCGCCGATCAGCTCGTCCAGCTCGGGCGCGCCCAGCTCGGCCTGGATCTCGCCCACCTTCTTGGTGGCGTTGGCGCGACCATCACCGTCGAACGCGATGACGCGGCGGGCACGGCGGTCGAACACGCCGCGGAAGTTACGACCGGACCCGATGGGCCAGTTCATGGGATAGGTGCGGATCCCCAGCACGGACTCGATCTCGTCCATGAGGTCGAAGGGGTCGCGGGTGTCGTGGTCGAGCTTGTTCACGAAGGTGAAGATGGGGATGTGACGCAGCGTGCATACGCGGAAGAGCTTGATGGTCTGCGCCTCCACGCCCTTGGCACCGTCGATCACCATGACCGCGGCGTCCGCCGCCATGAGCGTGCGGTAGGTATCCTCGGAGAAGTCCTGGTGGCCGGGGGTATCCAGAATATTCACGCAGCAACCCTGGTACTCGAACTGCAGCACCGAGGAGGTGACGGAGATGCCGCGCTGCTTCTCGATGTCCATCCAGTCCGAGACCGCGTGGCGCGCGCTCGACTTACCCTTGACGGAACCGGCCGTCTGCACGGCCCCTCCGTAGAGCAGAAGCTTCTCGGTGAGCGTGGTCTTGCCGGCGTCCGGGTGCGAGATGATGGCGAACGTGCGGCGGCGGCGAATTTCCTCGGGCAGGGGCAGCATGGGCGGCCTTTCTTGATTGCGTGCGGGCTGAACCGCGTGCGATGCGTCAAACTCTTAGATGATACTGATGTAGGACGGCGGAAGCGGCCGCGAACAGGAGGGACCATGAACATCCAGATCTTCGGCACCAAGAAGAGCTTCGATACCAAGAAGGCGCAGCGCTACTTTAAGGAGCGGCGCATCAAGTTCCAATTCGTGGACCTGCGCGAGAAGGGCCTCTCCAAAGGTGAGCTGCAGTCCGTGGCGAACGCGGTGGGCGGCCTCGACCGCCTGCTCGACCCCAAGGCCAAGGACGAGGACACCCTGGCCCTCATCCGGCACCTGGTGCCGGCGCAGCGTTTTGAGAAACTGCTCGAGAACCAACAGGTGCTGGCAGAGCCCATCGTGCGAAACGGCCGCCAGGCCACCATCGGCTACCAGCCCGACGTCTGGAAGAGCTGGGAGTAACGGCACGAGCACGGGGCAGCCGTGGGCGCAGGATAACGGCACGGGCACGGGGCAGCCGCGCCAACGAGCCCGGGGCAGTGCCACGCGTCCAGCCGCTCGACACCGGCGCACCTACCCGGCACCACGCCTCGACGAACTCGATCGTCCCCCGCTCAGCGTCCATGCCGGCCACGCGGGCGAGGCGCTCCTCGAGTTCCTTCATGGACGGCCTCCTTGGCCTCCTCGGTACGCGTTCAGGTCCCGGCACGATGCCACAGACCGGTGCCGGGGCGCCCCGCCAGCGGGGAGCGTCCCGGCGCGTCCGCACTCAGCGCTAGCCGCGCACGCCGCGGCCCAGGCGCTCGGCCACGTGCTCCACGGCGTCGTCGCCGAACGCGCCGCAGCCACCCGTGCCGCAACTGTCACCCTCATGGTGCGGGCGGAACTTCTGGTCCACCATGTCCTGCGCGAGCGGGCGCACCGGCTCCATCTTGAAGCCCTTGCCCGCGCGCAGGTTCTCCTTCGCCACCGAGATCATCAGCTTGATGCGGTTCAGCTGATTCACCTCTGAGGCGCCCGGGTCGTAGTCTACGGCCACGATGTTGCTCTCGGGGTGCTGGCGGCGCAGCTCCTTGATCACGGCCTTGCCCACCACGTGGTTCGGCAGGCACGCGAACGGCTGCGTGCAGATGATGTTCGGCGCGCCGTGGTCGATGAGGTCGAGCATCTCGGCCGTGAGCAGCCAGCCCTCGCCCATGTTGTTGCAGAGCGAGAGCACGCTCGTGGCCTTCTTGGCCATCTCGGAGATGGGCTCGGGCCGCTCGAAGCGCGTGGACTGCTCGAGCAGCTCGTCCACCGGCTTGCGCATCCAGTCGACGAGCCCCACCACGGCGTCCATGGCACCGCGCGTGGCGGCCTTGCTGCCCAGCTCGTCCTTCTGCAGCTTGGCGTTGCTCATGGAGTAGAGGAAGAAGTCGAGCAGGCCCGGCACCACGGCCTCGCAGCCCTCGTGCTCGATGACGTCCACCACGTGGTTGTTGGCCGTGGGATGGAACTTCACGAGGATCTCGCCCACCACGCCCACACGCGGCTTGGTGCCCTCGCCCACAAGCGGCATGGTGTCGAACGCGTGGATAGCCTCGCGCGAGAGCTTGGTGAAGCTCCGGCGCGTAAAGCTCGGCGCCTCCTTGCGGGCGCGGGCCATGAACTCCTCAAAGAGCGCATTGGCAGCACCCGGCTCCGCCTCGTAGGGACGGCAGCGGTAGAGCATCTGCATCATCACGTCGCCGAAGAGCACGCTGTACACGGCGGCCTTGAGCATGGGAACCGTGAGCTTCCAGCCGGGGTTCTGCTCGTCGAGCTTCACCGCGGAAAGCGAGATGACGGGGATCTCGGGATGGCCGCTCTCGCGCAGCGCCTTGCGGATGAGCGCTATGTAGTTGGTGGCGCGGCAGCCACCACCCGTCTGGCTGATCACCACGGCGGTCTTGCTGAGGTCGTAGCGGCCGGACTCGATGGCCTCCATGATCTGGCCCGTCACCAGAATGGACGGATAGCAGATGTCGTTGTTCACGTAGCGCAGGCCTGCCTCAACGGCCCCGCGGTCGGTGGAGGGCAGGAGCTCCAGGTTGTAGCCCGCGGCCTTGAAGACCTCCTTGATAAGGTCGAAGTGGATGGGCGCCATCTGCGGGCACAGGATGGTGTAACCCTCCTTCTTCATCTCCTCGGTGAAGGGAACCTTCTCCCACGCCGTGCTCTGCGCGCGGCGCTGCGCCTCGAGCGCATATTTGTGCGTGGCGAAAACCGGCGCATCCTGGCTCGGGGCCACGGGCGACCCGTCTCCCAGCCGGTAGCGCTCCCCCGCCGCCGCGGCCTCGGCAGCGCGCTCGGCCTCCTGGTCCTTGAGCGCCGCCATGAGCGAGCGGATGCGGATGCGCGCGGCACCCAGGTTGGAAACCTCGTCGATCTTCAGCACCGTGTAGATCTTGCCGGAAGCTTCCAGGATCTCCTGCACCTGGTCGGTGGTGAGCGCGTCCAGGCCGCAGCCAAAGCTGTTCAGCTGGATGAGATCGAGGTCGTTCCGCATGGTGACGAGCTTGGCCGCGCGGTAGAGGCGGCTGTGGTACATCCACTGATCGACCACGCGGATGGGACGATCGGGCCGCACCAGGTGCGCCACGGAGTCCTCGGTGAGCACCGCGAAGCCGAACGAGCTGATGAGCTCCGGCAGGGCATGGTTGATCTCGGGGTCGTTGTGGTAGGGACGCCCGGCCAGCACGATGCCGTGCCCGCCATGGTCCTCGATCCACTTCATGGTCTCCTCGCCCAGCTCCTGGATGCGCTCGTGGAATGCCGTGTCCTCCTCGTACGCGGCGTTCACGGCGGCGTTGATCTCGGAACGGGTGATGCGCGGACCCTCAACGCGGCCACGGCCGGCCTCGGCGTCGGCAACGCGCTCCTGCGCGATGAGCTCGAAGAGGCGGCGCTTGAGCTCCACGCGGTCGTGGTAGGGCACGAAGGGATCCATGAACTCCACGTGCTTCTGGGCGATCTCGTCGATGTTCAACTTGAGCGCCTGCGGGTAGCTCATGACGATCGGGCAGTTGTAGGAGTTGCCCGCCTGCGGGTCCTCCTTGCGCTCCCAGCGGATGCAGGGCATCCAGATGAAGTCCACGTCCTTATCGATGAGGTTCATGATGTGGCCGTGGGAGAGCTTGGCCGGGTAGCACACGGACTCCGACGGCATGGACTCGATGCCCGCCTCGTAGACCTTCTTGCTGGACTGGTCCGAGAGCACCACGCGGAATCCCAGGTGCGTGAAGAACGTGTGCCAGAAGGGGTAGTCCTCGTACATGTTGAGCGCGCGCGGGATGCCCACCGTGCCGCGGATGGCCTCGTCCTCGGTCAGCGTGGGACGGTCGAAGAGCAGGCGGTTCTTCTCGGCAAAGAGGTTCGGGGCCTCGGTCTTCTTCTTGTGGGTGCCGGCACCCTTCTCGCAGCGGTTGCCGGTGATGAAGCGCCGACCGCCGCCAAAGTCGTTGATGGTGAGCTGGCAGTTGTTGGAGCAGCGGCCGCAGCGCGCATGGCGCTGCTTCACCGTGAGGTGCGCGATCTCGTCGGCCGAGAGGATGCCGGAGACGCCGTCCGCACCCGCGCGGTCGCGCGCGAGGAGCGCCGCGCCATAGGCGCCCATGCAGCCGGCGATGTCCGGGCGCACGGCGTTGACACCCGTGAGCTGCTCGAACGCACGCAGCGTGGCATCGGACATGAAAGTGCCGCCCTGGACGATCACCTGGGTGCCGATCTCTTTGGGGTCGCGCAGCTTGATGACCTTGAAGAGCGCGTTCTTGATGACGGAGTACGAGAGGCCGGCCGCGATGTCGCCCACCGTGGCCCCCTCCTTCTGCGCCTGCTTCACACGGGAGTTCATGAAGACGGTGCAGCGGGAGCCCAGGTCAACCGGTGCCTTGGCTTCCATGGCGGCCTTGGCGAAGCTCCGCACGTCCATGTTCATGGACACGGCGAAGCTCTCGATGAAGCTGCCGCAGCCAGAGGAGCAGGCCTCGTTCAGCATGATGTGCTCGATCACGCCGTCGCGCACGCGCAGGCACTTCATGTCCTGGCCGCCGATGTCGAGGATGAACTGCACGTCCGGCAGGAAGGCCTTGGCGCCGCGAAGGTGCGCCACGGTCTCGATCTCGCCGGAATCCGCCTTCAAGGCCTCGATGAGCAGCGCCTCGCCGTAGCCGGTGGTGGTCACGTGGCCGATCGTGGCAACCGCGGGGATGTGCGCGTAGAAGTCGGCCATGATGGCCTTGGCCGTGCCCAGGATGTCGCCGTTGTTGTTGCCGTACCAGGTGTGCAGGAGCTGGCCGTCCTCGCCCACCATCGCGGCCTTCATGGTGGTGGAGCCGGCGTCCAGGCCGATGAACACGCGCTTGCCGTGGTAGGCGGCGAGGTCCTCGCGCGGCACGACCTCCTTATCGTGGCGCGCATGGAACTCGGCGAGCGCGGCGTCATCGGCAAAGAGCGGGTCCAGACGGGCCACCTCGGAGCCCTGCGTGTCGCCGAGCGAATCGATGGCAGTGATAAGCTGGGAGAACGTGGACAGCTTCTCGGACTCGTGCGCCATGGCCGCACCGCTCGCCACGAACAGGTGCGCGTTGGCGGGCACGATGCGGTGCTCCTCATCGAGCTCGAGCGTGAGGTAGAACCGGTGGCGCAGCTCGGAGAGGTACTGGAGCGGGCCGCCCAGGAAGGCAACGTAGCCGCGGATGGGGCGGCCGCACGCCAGACCCGAGATGGTCTGCGTGACCACGGCCTGGAAGATGCTCGCGGCCACGTCCTCGGGGCGCGCGCCCTCGTTCAAGAGCGGCTGCACGTCCGTCTTGGCGAAGACGCCGCAGCGCGAGGCGATCGGGTAGATGGTGGTGGCGTTCTTGGCGAGTTCGTTCAGGCCGCTCGCGTCCGTGTGGAGCAGCGTGGCCATCTGGTCGATGAACGCGCCGGTGCCGCCCGCGCACGTACCGTTCATGCGCTGCTCGATGCCCTGGTCGAAGTAGATGATCTTGGCGTCCTCGCCGCCGAGCTCGATGGCCACGTCGGTCTGGGGGATAAGCGTCTCCACAGCGCGCTTGCTAGCGATGACCTCCTGCACGAACTCCAGGCCCAGCCACTGCGAGAGCAGAAGGCCGCCCGAGCCGGTGATGGCGCAGGTCATGGGCGTGTCGGGCAGCACCGTATCGGCGCCGGCAAAGAGGTCGCGGGCGCAAGCGCGCACGTCGGTGTGGTGGCGCTGGTACTTGGCGTAGACGATTCTGTTCTCATCGTTCAGCACGGCGAGCTTCACCGTGGTGGAGCCCACGTCGATGCCCAGGTGGAGCTGGCCGTGGGCGTTCTCAGGGTTCCAGATAGCCCCCTCGGGGACCTCGATCCCAGCGGCTTCCCCAGCCACCGCACCTTGCCCCTCAACTTCAGGCTCGCGTACCTCAGTACGCGTCGCCTTCGTTTCGGGGCAATCTGCGGCACCTGGGAAAGCCGTTTCCGTGGTTGCATCGGACGAGATGACCTCGATCTTCTTCTCTTCAGACATCTAGTTCTCCTCTTCAGCGGGCGTGGCGAACGCCTCGGGATCGAGTTGCAGGTTCATGAGCTTCATGCCGTACTCGGGCACGTTGATATCGATGGGCATGCCGTAAAGATCGCCCGGACGGGCGAAGGCGATGACGGTCATCACGCGGGCCATGGTGGCGGGTGATTCCACGAGTCCGCGCTCGAACCAGCGCTGGATCACGCCCGTCTCCGCGGCGACCACGTAGGCGAGGTAATAATCGAAGAAGGCACCGAGCGCCAGCGGGAAGATGCCCGAGCGCATACGGCCCGAGACCTCCTCCTTCGCCATGTCCATGAGCTTCTTGATAAAGGCCGGGTCGCCGCCGGGGCCGAGCAGCGCGCCCACGAGTTCGCGGTTGCCCGCAAGGTACTCGAGGAGCTCCGTGGCGCCGGGCGCCGGACTCAGGTTCTCGATGCCCCGGTAGACCTCCGGCAGCGTGGTCGCCGAGATGGCGCGGACGCGCGCGCGAATCTCATCGAGCAGGCCGGCTTCGACCTGTTCGACAAAATCCGGGATGTCCTTGTAGTGGCTGTAGAAGGTGCGGCGCGTGAGGCCGGCGCGATCCGTGAGCGCCGCCACGGTCACGCGGCTCAGGTCGTCACCGGCGTTCAGCTGCTCGGCGAGCGCCGTGCGCAGGGCGAGCTGCGAGCGCAGGCTGCGGCGGTCGCATTTCAGTTCTGCCTGGGGCATGTGCCTCCCTCTGTGCTATTACACGTCCCGTGTAGTATTGCACAGAGTGTGAACGATCATGCGACCTCCACGGGTTCCGTACAGTCCGCTTACGGCCCCGAGACGATACGGCGGGAGCACCGGTGAGCAAGCCGCAGGCTAGCCCATGACCTCCGCCAGGCGCGGGTACACCTCGTCCAGCGTGTCGAACATGCGTCCCATGGCGGCGATGCCGAAGAGGCCGGCCACCTCGGGTACCAGGAACACGTCGCTCGCGCAGGTGAGCACATCGTCCTCGTCCATGCTGAACTTCACCCAGCGGTACGTGCCGTTCAGGTCGTTCAACAGCTCGAGCGCCTGTGGACGTTTATCCGGGGCGACCTCGCCCAGGCGCTCCACCTCCAGGTGCGCGCCGCGATCGTTCACGCGGAAGAGGATGGTGGTGGCGGGCAGATGGTGCCCTGCCCAGCCAACGCGGATGGTATCGATCATGTTGTCGTCCTCGAGCGGCGTATCGCTGCGATGCTCGATGCCGGCGGCGGACATCTCGCGCATGAGCTCGACGGAATTGGGATACATGGGAGTCCTTTCAACGACGCTCGCCGCATTATCGCACGTTGCCTTCACGTTGACAGAATGAACGGGATGAGGCCACGGACGCCTTTCCGAACTGGCCAGGTGACCAGGCCGAGCCTCGACGGCAGTCGCCCGATACCTCGGCGTAATGATTGCGCAGGTCGGACGATGGACGGATATTGGGTGCCATAAGAACCCCCTTGGAATGACGTACCTTGTCAGCTCATAGCATGATATGACTTTCTTCATCCAGCCGGCTCAAGCTCTGTTATTCGCTACCCCCTACCAGCCCGAACGCAGCGCCCCACAATCCGCTACACTCTCATACGTCCATTCGCTCGGCACATCACGAATCCGGGGGTTCCGCGCATGATCAAACTCTTCGCCACCGACTTGGACGGTACGCTGCTCAATGCGTTTCACAAGGTGGACCGCACCATCCACCGCGCGGTGCGCACGGCGACGGATGCCGGCGCGCACGTGGTGGTGGCGACGGGCCGCACCTTTCGCAGCACGAGCGACTTCGGCTTTGCAGGCACCGGCATCGACACCGCGGGCTGCAACGGCTCGCTCATCTTGAACCGCGAAGGCGAGGTCATCTACCACGGCGTGATCGACCCCGCCTTTCTCGAGACCATGATCCGCGCGTTCCCGCAGATCTGCTTTGAGTGCGTGGGCGTGCGCAACACCTACGCGACCGGCTCGTTCGAGGAGCGCCAGGCGGGCTTTAAGGCCGACCGCCCCCTCCAGTGCATCGCCATGGCGGGCATGCGCCGGCGCCGCAAGCTCATGAGCGCGGACACCCTGTTCTCGCAGCCGCTCTCCACCATCCTCGCGCACGATATCTGCAAGGTGAACGCGCGCACGGCGGACGAGGCACTCGGCCGTGAGCTCACCGCGTTCCTCGCCGACCACCAAGACACCGTGGTGAACACGCCCTTCCAGCCCGTGATGTTCGAGATCACTGACAAAGCCGACAACAAGGGCACAGCGGTTGCCCGTCTGGCCGCGTACTACGGCATCGACGAGGACGAGGTCGCGGTCTACGGCGATGGAGGCAACGACCTCGTCATGCTCGACCGCTTCGAGCACTCCTTTGCCACGAGCAACGCCAGCGACGCCGCCAAGCAGGCCGCCGGCACCGTCATCGGCAGCTGCGCCTTCCATGCGGTCCCCAAGCACATGTTGAAGACGCTGCGCGACCAGGCGGCGACCCAGCGCTACACCACCATCTAACATCTCCCCGCCACGAGCCGGCGCGCCATGGGGGACAAACGCTGAATCTCTTGTACCAGGAACATGGCGGCTCCCTCCTCGCGCGGTAACGAATCCGGGGACGCGGGCAACCCCAAGGCCGCCCGCGTCCCCGGTCAATCATATCCCACGCCCTAGCTCAGGCGGCCGCGCTCCACGCTGTAGAACCCATCCGCAAAGGAGACGGTGCTCGCGCGATGGCTCACCAGCACGACCGTCTTGCCTGCATCGCGCAGACGGGAGACGGCACGCATGACGGCCGCCTCGTTCAGCGCGTCAAGGTTGCTCGTGGGCTCGTCCAGCAGCACGAGGGACGCATCGTGTAGGAACACGCGCGCGAGCCCGATGCGCTGGCGCTCGCCGCCGGAGAGGGAGTCTCCCAGCTCGGCCACCGACGTGTCGTAGCCCTTCGGCTGGCGCGCGATGAAGTCCGTGAGCGCCGCGGCCGCGCAGGCGGCGTCGAGCTCCTCGACCGTGGCATCGGCCTTCGCCACGCGCAGGTTCTCGGCGATGGTCCCGATGAAGAGGTCCGTGTCCTGCGTCATATAGCTCTCACTCGCGCGCAGGCTGGACGTCTCCACGCGACGCGCGTCCTCCCCGCTCACGCGCACCGTGCCCGCCGTGGGGTCCCAGAACCGCATAAGCAGCTTGAGCAGCGTGGACTTACCCGAACCGGAGCGCCCGGAGATGCAGGTCATTTTGCCGGCGGGCACCTTGAGCGAAACCCCCGCGAGAATCTGTTCACCGCTGGCGGCGTAGGCAAAGTCCACGCCCTCCAGCGAGGCACCGCCAAAATGCCCCGGATCGATGCGCACACCCGCGCCGTCGGGCACCTCGTCGGTCTGTGGCTCCTCGTCCAAGAGCTCGATCACGCGGGCACCGCTCGCGATGGTCCCCTGGAGCGACGTGCCCAGCCGGGCCACGGCGAGCACCGGGCCGAAGCTCGAGAAGAAGGCGAAGGAGCACACGAAGGCCGCCGGCAGCGAGAGCGCACCGCTCCGGGCCTCGGCGAGGGAGAGCGCGATCATGCCGATGCTGAGCGCCAGCACGAGCGCGTCTGCCAGCCCTTCCACGGCGGCGGAACGGCGGTGCAGGCGCGCATCCACCGCACCCACGCGCCCGGTCCGCTCAGCGAGGCCGCGCGAGCGCTCGGCGACGCCGTTGAACTGGATGCTCTCCGCCAGACCGCGCAGGCTGTCCAGCACGTAGGCGCTGATGGCGCCGGCGCCGTCGCGCGAGGCACGGCCGGCATCGCCGCAGAGCTTGGAGGAGAAGAGCGGCAGCGCCACACCGAGCACGAGATAGCCCGCGAGCGCGAGCAGCGCGATCGGCAGCGAGTACGAACCCAGGAAGACGAGCATGACGAGGCTCGTCGCGATGGCGATGGCCACGGGCGAGATGGTATGCGCGTAGAAGACCTCGAGCAGCTCGATGTCCGCGGTCACGAGCGAGATGAGGTCGCCGCGCTCGCGCCCCTCGAGCTTTGCCGGGGCGAGCCGGCGCAGCGCGGCGAAGACCAGGTCGCGCACGTGCGCGAGCAGGCGGAAGGCGATGTAGTGGTTGCAGAGCTGCTCGCCGTAGCGCAGCGGCCCGCGCAGAACGCCGCACACGGCCACGAGCACGCTCGCCGCTGCCAGGGAAACCCCCAGGCCATGACCGGAGAGCACGGCGTCCACGAGCCCGTACGCGCCGAAGGTCGCGAGGAACGTGGCCGCGAGCGAACCCACGGACCCAAGCGCGATGGCGAGCAGCAGGTATGGCAGCAACGGGGACACGAGCCCCACCATGCGGCGCATCACCTGGAAGGACGACATGCCGGAGCCAGCCCACCCGTTCTCGGCAGCGGTGCTCGCGACGGGCCGCCCGGCCTGACCCGCCGCCGCGGCAGCAACGGTAGGCTCGCCTTCCCGCTCCCCCGCGTCTGCCATGTCGCGCGCCTCGGACTCGAGCGAGGCTTGGCTCTCCCACAGGGCGGCGTAGGCGCCATGCGCCGCGAGCAGCTCCTCATGGGTGCCGTGCTCCACCAAGCGACCCCGATCAATAACGAGAATCTGCGCCGCGTTGGACACGCTTGCCAGGCGATGCGCGATGACGAGCACCGTGTGGTCGCGCGCGAGCTCCTGGATCACCTGTCCGATCGCGCGCTCGCTCTCGGCGTCCACGTTGGATGTGGCCTCGTCGAAGATGAACACCGGGGTTTCGCGAAGCAGTGCCCGAGCCACGCACGCGCGCTGGCGCTGGCCGCCGGACAGGTTCTGACCGCCCTCGGACACCTTCATATCCAACCCGCCGGACGCCCGCACGAATCCGTCGATCCGGCAGCGCGCGAGCACGCTCCAGAGCTCGTCGTCGGTCGCGAGCGGGCGCGCGAGCAGGAGGTTGCTCCGCAGCGTGCCCTCAAAGAGGTGCCCGGCGCCGGGAACGAGCGTCACCGTGCGCACGAGCGAGTCCAGCGAGGCATCGCGAATGTCGACGCCGCCGATCGTGAGCGTGCCGCGATACGCCGCCTTGCGCCCCGAGAGGATACCGGCGAGCGTGCTCTTGCCGCCGCCGCTCGCGCCCACGATGGCCGTCAGGCTCCCCCGCGGAATCGTGGCATCCACGCCCTCGAGCACCACGTGGTCCCCGTACGCGTAGCCCACGCCGGCGCACACCACGTCGCCCGTGCCATCGAGCTCGGCGCCCCCGCGCTCCGGCACCGGCGCGTCCAGGATGCGGAACATCGTCTTCGCCGCGCTCATGCCGTTCATGGCCGTGTGGAAGAGCGAACCCAGACGGCGCATGGGCAAGAAGAACTCCTGGGAGAGAAACACCACGGCAAAGGCCCCGGTAAAGCCGATGGCGCCCATCGCAAGCTGCCACATGGCGAGGATGATGCCCGCCGCCGCGCCGCCGAACGCCACCAGGTCCATGATGGTGATGGAGGAGAGCTGCACGCCGAGCATCTTCATCGTGGCCAGACGGAAGCCCTCGGCCCCCTCGTTCATGCGTTTGTGCCAGCGGGCGTCCGCCTGGTAGATCTTGAGCGTGGTGAGCCCCTGCACCGCCTCGAGGAAGCTGCCGCCCAGGTCAACATAGGTATCCCAGTACTCCCCCGCCACGCGCTTCGCCCGGCGCATCACCACCATGATGGACGCGGGGATGAACGGCACCATCACCATGAGGATCGCCGCGGGCAGCGGGGCCAGACCGATCAGGCAGACGAAGAGCACCACGGGGGCGATGATCGCGTAGAAGAGCTGGGGCAGGTACCCGCCAAAGTAGACCTCGAGCTGCTGAGCGCCCTCGACGCTCGTCTGCACCGCCTCGGCCGTGGAGACGCTTTCCGCGTACGCGGGGCCGAGCTCGGCCAGCTTATCGTACACACGCTGGCGAATGGTCCGCTTTGCCAGGTAGGCGGCGCGATCGCCCGCGCGCTGGGCCAGGTAGATGGCGATGGCGCGCACGAGGATGGCAGCCGCAAGCGGCGCCAGGTACCGCGCGCAGCAGGCCGGCACGGGCATGGCGATCGAGGCGTCGACGGGCGAGCCGTCCGCCCGGGCAACGAGCGCAACCGTGCCCATGGCGCCGATGAGCCCGCCCAAGGACAGGATGACGAGCACGTTCATGAGCAGGGCGATGACCTTGGCGACCACGGATGCGATGATATAGGGCACCACGCCGGGCACGAGTTGCATAAGCCGCTTATCGAACATGCAGAGAACCTCCGGGGGGCGCAGCGCGGCCCCTTGGTGAGACAGGGGTACTTTTGCTTCATCCATACTACCCGGCAGGGCCGCAGATGAACCGGACGATTGCGATGCGCGTCCAGCCAATTGCCCCCGGCGTCGCGGCTAGGGTCGTTTCCGCCGCTATTCGGCGCTCTTGAGCGCCTCCACCATCACGATGCGGTCGAGCGAGCGGTCGGTGATCTTGTTGATGACCAGCACGAACACGAGCGAGAGCGCGCCCGCCACCGCGTAGGTGCCCGGCTCGACCACCGCATCGAAGTAGAGCGACGGCATGCGCAGCACCCACGAAAGAAACCGCGTGAGCCCCCAGCCGAGCGGACAGCCCGCCGCGATGCCGAAGAGCGCCAGGATGACCGTCTCCTTGTTGATGTAGCGATGCACCTCGCGCCGCCGGAATCCCAGCACCTTGATGGTCGCCAGCTCGCGTTCGCGCTCCGAGATGTTCGTGGTTGAAAGCGTGAACACCACGGCGAACGCCAGGCACACTGCCATGATCGTCAGCACGTACACCACGGTGTCGATGATCTTGAAGCTCTCGGTGAACTGGTTGGAGATCTTAGCGGTGCTCGAGATGCTCAGGAACACGCCGTGCTCGGCAAGGGCGTCGGCAACGTCCATCTGCTCGGCCTCGCTCCCCGAGAGGTGCGCGAGGCAGGCGTTCCGCACCGCGTCGCGCCCAAAGGCCGCACGGTACGCGCTCTCCGTCATGTAGCAGAAATTCCCCAGGTAGTTGAGCTGGATGCCTGCAACCTCCACTTCTCCCTGCCGCAGCTCGGAGTCTTGGAGGCGAATCGTATCGCCCGTGGCAAAGCCCAGCACCTGCTCGGCGTTCTTGGTGATGAGCGCCCGCGCCCCGGTGTCGGGCAGCTCGATCGCGGCGCCGGCGGGGTCCGTCAAGTGCACGTAGCTGGAAAGGTCCACATCGTCGGGGACCACCACGAGCTGCACCGTCTCGCGCTTGCCGTTGAACTCGGCCGTCACGGAATCCACGCGGCACGCGAGCAGGTCCTCCACCCCGGAGGTCGTCGCCAGGAGGTCCCGCGCGGCATCGGCGTCCGTATCCGCGGCGACGGTCAACAGGTCGTAGCGCGTGACACCCGCCTCCCCGTACTGCCGTTCCTTGAACGAGGCCACCGTGTCGCGAATACCCATGCCGCAGATCATGAGGGCAGAGCACCCGGCGATTCCGAGCACCGTCATGAGGAAGCGCTTCTTGTAGCGGAAGAGGTTGCGCGCCGTCACCTTGTTAAGGAAGCTCAGGCGCCGCCACACGGGCGTGATGCGCTCCAGGAAGATGCGCGAGCCAGCGCGCGGGGCAAGCGGGCGCATAAGGGAGGCCGGGGCCTCGCGCAGGACGCGCCGGCAGGAGATGAGCGCCGAGCCCACGATCGCCCCGATGAAGAGCGCGCTGCCCCAGAGCGCGTAGACGGGGTTGAAGTGCAGGCGGAAGGCCGGCAGGGCGTACATGGTGTCAAACACGGTAAAGAGCACGAGCGGCAGCACCACAAAGCCCAGCACACCGCCTGCGATGCAGCCGAGCAGGCTGGCGGCGAGCGCGTAGACCGCGTACTTGGCCTGAATCTGCGCGCGCCGGTAGCCGAGCGCCTTGTAGAGGCCGATGAGCCCGCGGTCCTCCTCCACCATGCGGGCGATGGTGGTCAGCGCGATGAGCACGGCCACGGCAAGGAAGATGAGCGGGAACACGGTGGCGATGGCCTCGATGGAATCGGCGTCGGAGCCCAGGCTCGCATAGCTCGGGAGCGCGGTGCGGTCCTGGATGTACCAGGTAGCAGGCTCGATCTCGTCCACCTTGCCGCGCGCCTCGTCAAGCGCCTCGGTCGCCGTCGCGCGCTCTTCCGCAAGCGTCGTCTGGCCGGCGTCCACCTCGCGCTGCCCCGCGGCGAGCTCCTGCTCCGCAGCGGCGAGCTTCTCGCGCGCGGCTTGGAGCTGCTCGGCGGCGGAGGCCCCTTGCTCCTCCAAGACCTGCTCACCCTCATCCAGCCGCACGTAGGCGGCCTTGAAGTGCCGCTCGTACACCTGTTGCTTGGCTGCTTCGACCTGCGCCGGCAGCGCCTGCTCGACGCCCTGCTTCACGGATTTGGTGACGGTGGCCTCCATCTGCGCCAGCGCCGCCGCCATGCCCTGCGCGTCCATACCGGTTTGCGCCCGCAGGGCCGCGATGGCCTGGTTCGCTGCCTCCACCTCGGCTGTCTTGTTCTGGCGCTCGCGGAGTTCTTGCTCGGTCAGCCGCTCGCCGCGGGATTCCTTGGCCGCCAGCTCGTCCAAGCGGGTTTGCGCCGCCGCACGCGCTGCCGCCTGCGCTTCAAGCTGGCTCTTGGCAGCACTCAGCTGCTGGTACTCGGCCATGTTCGCGAGGGTGCTCTGCACGGTGGAGGGAATGGCCGCCTGCGCACGGCTCCGCACCTCCTGCTCCGCCTGCGCGTAGGCGTCGACGAGCTTCTCGTCGAGCTGGGCGCGCGCGTCGGCGAGTTCCTGGCGACCGGCCGCGAGCTGCTCCTCCGCCGTCTGCTCCTGCTCGACCAGCTCGCGCTTGCCGCTCGCCACCTCGCCCTTGCCCTCCGCGATGGCGTCTTGCGAGCGCGCGAGCTGCTGTTCGGCCTCGGCGAGCTGCTGCTTGGCCACTTGTTCCTGCTCGTCGATCGCTTGGGAGGCATCTCCGCGAACGCTCGCGGTGCGGGCGTCTTCGCGCTCCTGCCGAATGGCGTCTGCCTCGTCCTTCACCTGGTCGATGAGGTCCTGGTACGCGTCCCCGTAGCAAGGCAGCTCGCGCGCGCCCATGACGGCCAGGTAGGCCACGGTGAACGTATCCGCATGCTCCACCGCGTCCCGAGTGAAGAAGAACGCGTACTTCACCGTGGAGCTCGTGCGGAACGACATCGTGTTCTGATCGGAGTTCACGTCCATGGGATCGCGGACGGCGCCCGTGATGATGTAGATGCGGCGGGTGAAGACCTCGGTTGAGGTCGCGGTGTCAGAGGCGTCGGTTGCGGATGCGGTGCCGGCGCCGGAATCGGTTGCGAGCGAATCGCCCGTCCCCAGCGCGGCATCGCTGGCGAAGGTGAGCGTGTCCCCCACCTGCTTGCCGGTCGCATCCAGGAACTTCTGCGTCACGGCCACCTCGCCCGGCCCGCTGGGCAGCCAGCCGCTCACCAGCTGCGGCTCGTTCATACCCGTATCGGAAAGCGCGCGCAGGCTCACCTGCTCGGGTGCACCGCCCACCTCGGTGTAGGCCGTCTCGGTGTAGCCTCCCTCGGCCGCTTCCACGTTGTCGAGAGCGGCAAGTGCACCCACATCATCTTGCGTGAGGCCGAGCGTGGACTGGATGGAGAGGTCGTAGAGGTGCTGGGCATCAAAATACGCGTCGGCGGCCAAGCGCAGGTCGTCGCAGGAGGCCTTGAGCGCCACGAACACGCCCGAACCCAGCGCGCAGATCACGAAAAGCGAGAGGAAGACCTTGATGTTGCCCGTTATGGTACGGCGGATGTCCGCGGCGAACGCGCTCGGCCGACGACCGGCTCTCTTGTTCCCGTTCGGCCCGCTCGGACCGGCAGCCGCGGCACCCATGGCTACCACTCGATTTCCGCGATCGGCGTGGGCGAGGCATTGACCTCCTCGCTCATCACCCGACCGCTCTTGAAGCGAATCAGGCGGTCGGCCATGGGTGCCAGCGCGGAGTTGTGCGTGATGATCACAACCGTGATGCCGTCGCGCCGGCACGTATCCTGCAGCAGTTGCAGCACCTGCTTGCCCGTCTGGTAGTCGAGCGCGCCCGTCGGCTCGTCGCAGAGCAGGAGCTTGGGGTTCTTGGCGAGCGCGCGGGCAATGGACACGCGCTGCTGCTCGCCGCCGGAGAGTTGGGCCGGGAAGTTCCCCATGCGCTCGCCGAGGCCGACTTTCTCGAGGGTTTCCACCGGATCGAGCGAATCGGGGCAGATCTGCGACGCGAGCTCCACGTTCTCGAGCACCGTGAGATTGGGAACCAGGTTGTAGAACTGGAAGACGAAGCCCACGTCGCGACGACGGTACTCCACCAGCTCGTCCTCGCGCGCGTGGGAGATGTCGCGGCCATCCACCGTCACCGTGCCGGACGTGGCGGTATCCATGCCGCCGAGGATGTTCAGGGCCGTGGTCTTGCCTGCACCCGAGGCTCCCAGGATGACGGCCAGCTCGCCGCGCTCCACCGAGAACGTTGCCCCGTCGAGCGCGCGGACCTCGCCCGCGCCCTCGCCGTAGACCTTGCACACCTCGTTGAAGTCGATGTACGCCATGAGCCGATCCGTTCTCTACCGGGCCTTCCACCCATTATACGGGAACCGATGGATGTTGGCTCCGACGCCGGCAGCCGGCGCGGGGGCCGCTCGCCGATGTCCAAGCACTGCCCGTGGTGGCCAAGGGGGCAGTTGCTAAGCAGATGTGCCAGCAGAGGGGCAGTTGCTAAGCGGTTTTGCCAGCAGAGGGGCAGTTGCTAAGCGGTTTTACCACCAGGCAGTCAGTTGCTAAGCACATGTTCCACCAGGGGGCGCTTGCTAAGCAGATTTGCCGCGAAGGCCCCGTTTTAACGTCCTTAGTGGAAAACCTGCTTAGCAACGTCCTCTTGGTGGCACGTCTGCTTAGCAACGGCCGCGGAGGAGGGGCTTGGTGGCAGGTCTGCTTAGCAACGGCCGGTTGGTGTTCCCCGGCGGCGGGTTCTCGTCGAAAATACCGAGTTGTGAACGCCAGACGCCCCGGCTGGCGGAGAGTCGCGGGAAAACAGCAGGTCGGCGCGCGTATCGAAAACCGAGTTGTGAACGCTCCGTTCATAACTCGCCAGAACCACGGCCGCCGGCGTTCACAACTCGGCGAAAGCGATGACAGGCCGCGCCGTCACCTCGACCGCAGACAATAGCACCCCGCTCAGCCCAATCCACCCGTGCAAACCAAAAGAAAACGCCCCGTTCCTGCATGGAACGAGGCGTTCAAAGACGGTCATCGGACGGCTCAAGCGACCGGGCGGCCAAGCAACCAAGACCCCGAAAGCCGTTACGCGGCAGCCTTGACCTTACCGGCATTGCCAGCCTTCTCGGCCTTGGCGGCCTTGCGCGCACGGAAGAAGCGTACCGGCGAGGCGATGGATTCGTCCAGCGAGCCCTCGCCCGTCAGGATGATCGCGCCGTAGGTGAAGCCCCAGGCAGCAATGAAGAACGTCAGGCTCGTCAGACCCTGGGTGGCATGCTCGCCGGCAAAGTTCATGATGTTCACGAACGAGACAATCCACGTAACGGCGGCCAAGCACAGCTCCACGAACCAGTGGCCCTTGCCGATGCGGTCCATATGCAGCGAGACGAACATCACGTAGAAGGCCATGAAGATGCCGATGAAGGCGTAGGTCTTGCTGAAGACGCTGATGTCGTAGGGGAAGAAGAGCTCCCAGAAGCCGAACACGAACATGGCGAGCCCCATCACCGGCTCGGTCCACGCGAGCACCCAGCCCGAGGTGGACGCAAAGCTGGAGATAATACCCAGCACGCCCAGCCCGATGAAGATCCACGGCAGCTGCTTGAGCAGGCCTGGCAGACCGGCGGTCGGCGTGATCATGAACGTGCCCTCTCCACCCGCGGCGGGAGTCACGTAGATATAGACGGCGTAGGCAAAGCAGAACGCGGCCATGATGACCAGGTTCCACTTCACAGACCAGAGCTTCTTAACGGTGCTTTCCTTCATAATCGCCCCTCCAACAATTCGCTCCCTGCGCGGCGGCGAGCCCGCGCATTCATGGTTGAAATTATAGCAACGCGCCCGGAGCCTTCATTATTCCTGATAGAGAATAGTGTGCGTCACGTCCGCTACGACTTGAACCGCGGGTTGAACCCCTTGCGCTGGCGCTGCCCCGCGAACTGGGACCCCTTGCGCGCATCGCGCTTGAGCGCCGCGATCACCTCGTCCTCGGGCCTGTCCTCGGCGAGCGCGCGCAGGTGCACCACCGCGTCGCGGAGCCGCGCGGCCTCTTCAAAGTCCATGGCGGCCGAGGCGGCGCGCATGTCGTCTTCCATCTGCATGATCACGCGCTCCAGCTCCTCGGCGGGAAGCCCCGAGAGCTCCTCGGCCAGGCGCTGGCCCACGGATGCCCCCGTCTCGGGCGCGCCCTCGGCCGCGCCCTCCCCCGCCGGGGTGAAGAACTCGCCATGGCCGAGCGAATCGCCACGCGAGCGGTCGCGCCGCCCCACGTTCTCCTCGGCCTCGGTGATAAAGCTCGTGATGTCGCTGATGGCCTTGCGCACCGTGCGCGGCTCGATGCCATGCGCCTCGTTGAACGCCACCTGCAGGGCGCGACGGCGCTCCGTCTCGTCGATGGCGGCGCGCATGCTGTCGGTGATCGTGTCGGCGTACATGATCACCTCGCCCTGGGCGTTTCGCGCCGCGCGGCCGATGGTCTGGATGAGCGAGCGACGGTTGCGCAGGAACCCTTCCTTGTCCGCGTCCAGAATCGCCACGAGCGAGACCTCGGGCAGGTCCAGGCCCTCGCGCAGCAGGTTGATGCCCACAAGCACATCGATCTTGCCGGTCCGCAGGTCGCGCAGGATGTCCACGCGGTCGAGCGTGGCGGTGTCCGCGTGCATGTAGTTCACCTTCATGCCCGCATCGAGCAGGTGGTCCGTCAGGTCCTCGGCCATGCGCTTGGTGAGCGTGGTCACCAGGCTGCGCTCGTGGCGCTCGGCCCGGATCTTCACCTCGTCCAGCAGGTCGTCGATCTGGCCGCGCACGGGGCGCACGTCGATCTTGGGGTCGAGCAGGCCGGTGGGGCGGATGATCTGCTCCACCTGCTGCTGGCTCACGCGCAGCTCGTAGTCGCCGGGCGTGGCCGAGACATAGATGAACTGCGGGACGCGCTGCTCGAACTCGTCGAATCGCAGCGGGCGGTTGTCCAGCGCGCTTGGCAGGCGAAAACCGTGCTCCACGAGCGTCACCTTACGCGAGCGGTCGCCCTCGTGCATGCCGCGGATCTGCGGCACCGTCACGTGGGACTCGTCGATGATGCAGAGCATGTCCTTGGGAAAGTAGTCGATGAGCGTGAACGGCGGCTCGCCGGGCTTGCGGCCGTCCAGGTGGCGCGAGTAGTTCTCGATGCCGTTGCAGAAGCCCATGGTCTCGAGCATCTCGAGGTCGTAGCGGGTACGCTGCTCCAAGCGCTGAGCCTCGAGCAGCTTGTCGGCCGCCTTGAGCTCGGCCACGCGGTGCTCCAGTTCCTCCTCGATCGTGCCGAGCGCGTGCGTTACCTTGGGCTTCTCTGTCACATAATGGGACGCCGGCCACACGGGAATGGCGTCGTACTCGCGGGTGATCTCGCCCGTCACCTCATTGATCTCGGCGATCTGCTCCACCTCGTCGCCAAAGAACTCAAAGCGCAGCGGATGCTCGGCATAGGGCGGAAACACGTCCACCACATCGCCCCGCACGCGGAAGCACCCGCGTTGCAGGTCGTAGTCGTTGCGGTCGTACTGGATGTCGATGAGCGCGTGGATGAAGTCGTCGCGCTCGAGCGGCACCTTCTTGTCCACGTTGGGCGCGAGGCCCGCGTAGTCCTCGGGGCTGCCGATGCCGTAGATGCACGAGACGCTCGCCACCACGATCACGTCGCGCCGCGAGAGCAGGCTCGCCGTGGCCTGGTGGCGCAGCATCTCCACCTCCTCGTTGATGGAGGCGTCCTTCTCGATGTAGGTGTCCGACTGCGGCACGTAGGCCTCGGGCTGATAGTAGTCGTAGTACGAGACAAAGTAGACCACGGCGTTCTCGGGAAAGAGCTCGCGCATCTCGGCCGCCACCTGGGCCGCGAGGGTCTTGTTGGGCTCCATGATGAGCGTGGGCTTGCCGAGCGCCTCGATGGTCTTGGCCATGGTGAAGGTCTTGCCCGAGCCCGTCACGCCGAGCAGCGTCTGGTAGCGGTCGCCCGCGCGGACGCCGGCCGCGAGCTTCTCGATGGCCTGGGGCTGGTCGCCCGCCGGCTCGTAGGGGCTCACCACATGGAACTGTGCGTCGCCCTCGGTCTGCCCAAAGCGCCGGAGCTCGCCGCCCACGCGCTCGACCTTGAAGTTCTCCATGTCCTCTCCCTTCATGTCCCGGCAAGGGGCATCGTACTCCCCCGCCGCGGCACAGCTCACGCGAAGGCGTTCGGATAGAGCTGACGATACCGATCGTGCGCGTTGTTCACGCGAATCAGATAGGTCTGCGTCTCGGGGAACGTGATGGCGTTGTGCAGCACCGTGTTCTGGGCAGCCCAGTCCTCCACGTTGCCCATGCCCGCGTTGTACGCCGCGATCGCCCGGTCGGTGGACCCGTTGAAGTAGCGCAGCAGATACGAGAGGTAGGCGCAGCCGAACTCGATGCTCGTCGCCGGGTCGGTCAGGTTGGAGGCGCTGTAGGCAGCACCGTCCACGAGCCCGAGCGCCACCATATCCTGCGCGGTCTCGGGCATGAGCTGCATGAGCCCCTCCGCGCCCCGGTTGGAGACCGCCTGCGGATCCCAGCCGGACTCCGTGCGGACAACCGCGGCAACCAGATAGGGATCGACCCCGTGCCGCGTGGCCGAATCGACGATCTGCTCCTCGTACTTCAGCGGATAGATGCCCTGGAAGAGCATCGCCGGGCCAAAGGAGTACACCGCGGAGATGACCCCCATCACCAGCACGATCGCCATCGGCACCACCCGAAACCACGCGAGCAGTCCCCGGCTACGCATGGGCCGCCTCCCCTGCCGGCGAGCGGTCGGCTGCCGGGGCGGGCGCCGCATCCGGCGCGTCGCCCAGATCGACCCCGCGCTCAGCCAGATACGCGTCGAGCGCGGCGAAGAGCGAGTCGTCGGCGGCCGCGTTGTCGATGACGGCATCCGCGAGCGCGGCGAGCTCCGCTTCCGTGGACTGGACGTCCGCGCGGCGGTCGAAGTCGCCCGCGTCCATGCCCCGCTCGATGGCGCGCTGCCGGCGCAGCTCGCGCGGCGCGCTCACCGCCACCACGCCGTCCGCCAGGCCAAAGGCATCCTCAAAGCCCGCGGGCGCGGAGACCTCCACCACCGCGAGCGGCCACGCCGGCACACGCGCCGTGCAGCACTCGGTAGGCAGCAAGCGATGCGTAAGCTGGCGCAGGAGCGCGGGATGCACGAGGGCGCTCAGACGCGCGGTATCTTCGGGGGTAGAAAAGGCGCGGGCCGCGAGCACATCGCGTCGAACGCCGCCCTCGGCATCGAGCACGTCCCAGCCAAAGGCACTCGCGATGTCCTGCACCAGATCGGATCCCGGCACGTAGAGCCCCTTCGCAAGCTCGTCCAGATCGATCCTCAGGGCGCCGCGCGACTCAAGATGGCGCGCCGCAGTCGACTTACCCGACGCTATGTTGCCAAGCAAAAATAAGGTGAACATGACTACCCATTCTCGCGCATCCGGCGACTCCGCAGCGGCCGAAGCAGAAACAGCTCACAGGTCACCATCGCCGCCACGCCGATGGCGCCGCCCACCACGCCGATGGATCCGATGCCGAGGGCGCCCACGGCCGCGCCGCCGAGCGCCGTACCGCCGCCGATACCCAGGTTGAAGATACCCGAGAAGATGGACATGGCCACCGCGGCGTCATCCTCGCGCGTGCAGCGGATGAGCTCGGCCTGGAACCCCACGCTGAAGATGGTGTTGCAGGCACCCCATATCACGAAGGGCGCGAGCATGGCAACGAGCGTCACGCCGGCAAAGGGCCTCATGAGCAGCAGCGCCGCGGCCACGCCGACAACGGAGAAACCGATGAAGCCCAGACGATGGCCGTCGTACCAGCGCGTGCAGATCAGGCTCGCCAGCAGGCCCGCCACGCCGAAGACCATGAGAGCGAAGGTGATGTCACCGGCCGGTAGTCCCGCCACCTGCGCCAGGAAGGGTTCGATGTAGCTGTAGCCCGTGTAGTAGGCCGTGGCGTAGAGCACCGTCACCGCGTAGATGCCCACGAGCGGGCGGTTGCGGAAGAGCAGGGGCACCCGACGGGGATCGAACGGCTCGCCCGCGGCAAGGGCGGGGAACACCGCGGCCACGTACGCCACGAGCACCAGCGCGACCGTTCCCACGCAAGCGAAGGTCAGGCGCCAACCCACCAGCAACCCAATCGCGCGCCCCAGGGGCAGGCCGAAGATCTGCGCCACGGCGGTGCCGGTGGACACCATCGATATGGCGAGCGGGCCGTGCTCCACGTCCACCAGGCGCGTGGCGATCACCGCCACCACAGACCAGAACACCGCGTGGGCGCAGGCGACCACCAGGCGCGCGAGCACCAGCACCAGGTAGGTGGGCGCCGCCGCCGAGAGGAACTGGCCGCTGGCAAAGAGCGCGATCACGAACAGGAGCAGGCGCTTGAACTCCACACGGGAGGCGATGACCATGAGCGGCAGGGAGAGCAGCATCACCGCCCACGCGTAGGCGGTGATCATCACGCCGGTGCCGGCCTCGGTGAGCCCAAAGGTGCTCCCGATATCGGTGAGCAGGCCGATCGGCATGAATTCCGAGGTGTTGAACACAAACGCCGAGCAGGCCAGCCCTATCAGCGGCAGCCATTGCCGCAGCGTCATCTTGCCGCCGTCGTTCACCATGCGGTCCATCCCTGTTCCCTTGTAATCGATAACGGCGGATATTGTACGCGCCGAAGCGGACCCGCCACGCCCGTCGGGCCGATGCACCCAAATGCCATAGCGGATGGGGCGCAGCATCGGGGCATGGGCGCACGAGTCGGTTCCGCGCATCCTGCGTGCGAACATGCGTTTGTGTCCGTGCTATACTGGAGCATCCACGAGACGAGACGGCCGGGTCATCGGCTTGGATGCCTGGATGCGGGGGAGGCGCTGCCGTGGGCTCGCAAACGCATAACGTGCAACAGCTGATCGACCAGATCCTGGCCAGCGAGCGCGTGCGCACGAGCGCGCACTTCTCCGAGCGCGTCTACGGCGACGAGCCCCTGCTCACCACCGGTCGCCAGATGGCGAGCTACCTCCCCGACCGCTACCGCGAGATGAAGGCCATCAGCCGCTGGCAGGATGGCGTCGGAGCCGCGCGCGGGCGCTGGCTCTCCGAGGCCGAGCTACTCCACCGCCAGGGGACCTTCATGGCCGACTGGGAGGACGACTGCCCCTACCGGGGGCGCTTCAACAGCAGCTATCCCACGTACGACACCATGAGCGACCGGCAGCTCCGCGGGTACTTCACCTGGCGCGCCGCGGTTCGGCGGGGACGAGTCGAGCACGCATGCGTGGCCTTCGCGTACCTCTATGTATACGAGCTGTTGAACGGCATCGGCGTGTCGAGCGCTGCGGAGGCGCAGGCGCGGTTGCAGAGCTTCCTCGACGTTGTTGACGGCTGGGCGCCCGGCCTTGAGCGCGCCGCGGCGCCCTGGCTCATCGACCATGCGGCTTGGAACGGTCTGGACCCCGAGGGCATGCGCGATCTGCCGGCGCTCGCACGCGACCGGCAGCTCCTCGAGCTTGCCCAGACCGTGGAGGCTGCAGCGGCAGCGATTCCAACTTGGAGGCCCCGGAACCTTGTACCGTGGTTTGAGGAGCGCGGTGCAGGCGGCGTGCAAGCTGGAACGACCGGGCGGCCCGGAAAGTCGGCGGCGCGACGTAACCTCAAGGCGGGGATTCCGCCGCTCGGCGATGAGGTTGAGGAGCGGCTGGCCCGCTCGCTCGACGCCCTCTCGAGCTACCGCGTGCTTCAGGGCGCGGTGGCCGCCGACCATGCCGCAGACGTTCGACACGTGCTCTGTACCGTGTTCCTGCGTCTGGCGGACCACTTTGACGCCCATCGCAAGCAGGGGCTTCTGGAGAGCTGGTTCGGCGCGCGCGTGGAGCTGCCCTACACCATGTTCGCCTCGGCGCTGTTCTGGTCGCCCGAGCATCATCCCGACGGCGTGTACGAGGTTGACCCGCTGCGGCGTTACTGCTGCAAGAACGGCTTGTGGACGTGCGACCGGGTTCACGGCAACGAGGGGCCGAGCGAGGCGCTCGGAAAGCTCGCGCGCGCCGTGGAGTGGGCGCTGGGAGATGCGCTTGGAGATGACGTTCGGTCGGGCGAGGATGGTTCCGGGGACGCCGACGAAGCTGACACGGAGCGAGGCGGCGACACCCCCGCCGCCGCGCCGCCCGACGTTCCCAAGTACCTCGAGCGCATCATCGACGAGGAGGTTGCCGCGCGGCTCGCTTGGAACGAGGCGCACAAGCCCTTCGTGCTCGACATCGACCTCTCGGCGCTCGCCGGCATCCGCAGCGCCGCGGCGCAGACGCGCGAGGCACTGCTGATCGATGAGGAGCGCGAGGAGGGGCAGGCAGCCAGCGGAGAGGGCGACGCTGCCGCGGAAGCCAAGGTCGCGAGCGAGGGGGCCGGCGCAGGCGCGGGATCCGATGCCGTGGCAGCCCCGCTGCAGGCGCCCGAACCCAAGGCCACGCCCGCGCCCGAACCCGGGTCCGCCCCTCAGCCGCCATCGCCAGACCCTGCGCCGATGGCCGAGACCGCCGACGCCGCCCCGGGCCTCACGCCGCCCCAGGCGGCGTACCTGCGCGCGCTCGTCAGCGGAGACGCCGCGGCTCGGGACAACGCGCTGCAGAGCGCCGGCACCTCGGAAGACCTGATCGTCGACACCATCAACGAGGCGCTGTTCGACCTCTTGGGAGACACCGCCGTGGAGTTCGGCGACGATGGCCCCGAGCTCGTGGAAGACTACCGCGAAGACGTGGAAGGAATCTTGGACCATGACTGACATCGCTGCGAACGCCGTGCCCCGCGTACCCCGCCGCGTGGCCGCGACCATCCTGAACTCGCTCAAGGGCGGCGTGGTGCCGCGCATCGGCCTCCCCTACATCACCGTCGGCCGCGAGACCGAGATTCGCGCGCTGCTCACCGACCTCGACCTCATCGCCGACGGCGGCGCGAGCTTCCGCTTCCTGGTGGGACGCTACGGTGCCGGCAAGAGCTTCCTCATCCAGACCATCCGCACGCACGCCATGGGCGAGGGATTCGTGGTGGCGGACGCGGACCTCTCGCCGGAGCGCCGGCTCCAGGGCGGGCAGGGCCAGGGCCTTGCCACCTATCGCGAGCTCGTGCGCAACCTCTCAACCAAGACCCGGCCCGAGGGCGGTGCGCTCGGTCTCGTGCTCGACCGCTGGGTGCGAGCGCTGGGCGAGGCCACGGAAGACGAGGTGCGCAGCGGCCTCGCCCCGCTCGAGGAGCTCGTCCACGGGTTCGACTTCGCCCGCATGCTCAGGCGCTATTGGGCAGCCGTGCGCGAGGGTGAAGAGGAGACGCAGGCCAACGTCTTGCGCTGGCTGCGCGGCGAGTACCGCACCAAGACGGAGGCCAAGGGCGACCTGGGCGTGAGCTGCATCATCACCGACGACGACTGGTACGACTACGTCAAGCTGCTGGCCGCCTTCCTTGTGAACGCGGGGTACAAGGGACTGCTCGTGATGATCGACGAGCTGGTGAACCTCTTCAAGATCCCCAACGCCATCACGCGCCAGTACAACTACGAGAAGATCCTGACCATGTACAACGACACGCTGCAGGGTCGGGCAAGGTATCTGGGCATCATCATGGGCGGCACGCCGAGCGCCATCGAGGACCGTCGGCGCGGCGTGTTCAGCTACGAGGCGCTGAGGAGCCGACTCACGCAGGGGCGGTTCGCCACCGACGACATGCGCGACATGCTGGCGCCCATCATCCGGCTGCATCCGCTCACGTACGAGGAGCTTCTTGTGCTGATCGAGAAGCTCGCCCAGATACATGCCGGCTACTTTGGCTATCCCCTGCGGCTCACGGAGCAGGATCTGGTCTCGTTCCTCAAAATCGAGTTCAGCCGCGTGGGAGCGGACTCGCACCTCACCCCGCGCGAGGTGATCCGCGACTTCATCGAGCTGCTGGACATCATGTACCAGAATCCGGATGCGAGCATTTCCGAGCTCCTCGCCCAGCAGGGCGGGGGCACTGGCAGTGTGGCCGAGGGCGCTGGCGGTGGGGCGGCGGGGGGCTCGGCCGGCGCCGATGCCTACGCCGAGTTCACGCTCTAGAACCGGGGTGCG
>OIXX01000185.1_pt1 | contig 49148 bp, 44 predicted proteins | sample 1588161 | NCBI WGS metagenome assembly OIXX01 (sample SAMN03283274) | human gut metagenome | biome: human-associated habitat; material: feces | host: Homo sapiens | place: Peru | collected 2012 | reverse complement strand
TGTTGCTCAGGTATTTAAAAAGTTTAATTTATAATAGTGTTGCGGAATTAAGGATTATAAGGAAATTAAAGCATTGGATTATTATAGAACAAACAATCATTTAGATGTAGAACATGAGAAAAAAATGGATGAGATATTTGAAAGAAGCCATTGTTTTGTTAATTACAAGATGTTCTTTCTTACAATATCATCCATATGCTTGTGTATAGGGCTTGTTGTATTTTTTTTTATGAAATAGAAAGATAAAGACAGCCATTGCGAACGCAAGACTTCATCCAACTCATATCTTGCTTTTTTAGAGCAAAGATATGAGTTGGATGTTGAGCAAAAAACCGTTTCCGTATATAACAATCCTTACACTTGGTAGTTTTTTATCTAACTAGCACTTTTCTGGTAGAACCATCATTCATCTTTATAATGTTAATACCCTTTTGTTGTGCCGTAAGTTTTACGCCTGTTGCAGAATAACGGCCAACCTCTAACTTTTCAACATTGTTTGCCTTAATAGAAGTTTCTCCGCCTTCAACATTGCAATAATAATAGGTTGGAGCAAAAACATAATAGTCTTTTGTCTTGTCGTATGACATTAAAGAAAGAGGATACCATTCTGTAAAATTAAAGAATACAAGCTCTTTTGATTCTTCATCAAAAGTAAGAGTGAAATCTTTTTGTGTATTCTCTACATTGTCATCAACAGTAATGACGCCTTTTTCGAAATCATATTTATAGCTACCGTCAACTAATGTTACGCTGAATGTATCATATCCATATGTCATCAAGAAATTATCCTGAGTGACATTAAAACGAACAAAGTTAAGTCCTGCTACGGATCGGTCAGCAGCTTCTTCAGTCGTTATCTTCTCGTTTGCAGGATCAGCATTCCAGTCATTTGCAAACTGTTCACAGTATTCTCTTACAGATATTGTGATATAGTTACCATCTTCATCATGAGCAAACCCATCAGGGTTGTTGTAGTCAAGCAAATAACAAACGCCATTTGGGTTTTCAATATCCAAAACCGTATGGGTGGTAAGCCAAGAATTTTGAAAGATATCGGCTGTCGGAATCACGTCTGCGGCGTGTGTAAAGCTACAAGAGAATAATACTGATGTAACCATTAAAAAACGATGAAGTAAACCTTTTTTCATAAGCATTCTTTTTTTAATGTTTGAATAAAAATCCTTATCGTTTGCAAATGTAACTAATTTTTTCGCAAAACCAAACATATAGTCACTAAAAAAACATCTTTCCTCTTATTTTGTCGCCTTGTCAGCATTGACGAGTATGTCTAAGCTCAAATAGCGTACTTTTATTTATATCAAGAAGCTTTATTTTTTTAGATAGATAAAATCATAGTTGTGATTGTTTTTTTTCTAAGAAATTGACATTCAAATCACCTTCTTTACATAAAACCAGATGAAATATAAAAAATAAATAGTATTTTTGCAGTAAAGAAAATCCGATGGACGATAACAAAGGTATCAACAGAATACTGTTTTCTTTATAATCCAACTGATTAACTGATATCATGGCAGAAAAAAAAGAATTTGTTACTAGCAGAAATGGCATTAAATATCTGGATCTCTTTGCTGGAGCTGGCGGCTTCAGCGAAGGATTCATGCAAGCGTATACTGATGACAAGTATTATGATTTTCGGCTCGCAAGCGACATTAACGAAAATTGCGAGCTGACCCACCGTGTAAGATACAATAAGATGTTGGGGCTGGATACCGATTTCTTATGCCAGGACATTATGGAAGACTCGTTTCTTCCCAACTTGCTTCACAGACTCCATGGACAAGAGATTGACGTGATTACCGGCGGACCGAGCTGCCAGTCGTTCAGTTTGGCAGGAAGAAGGAAAAAGCTGGACAAGCGCGACGACCTGTTCTATCACTATCTGAAGGTAATCAAGGCGTTGCGCCCCAAATACTTCATCATGGAGAACGTGAAGGGTATTCTGACTAAAGACGAAGGACGCATAAAAGAACGCATATTGAGGGAAATCAGGTCAATCGTAGACGACATGGAAATGGGAAGGCTTTTGGCTTTTCTGGATGACAGACTGAAGCCTGGCATGAACAGTATGCTTTATTCATGCATCAATATGAGGCTACGTATGGAGGTTTCTGACGTTGACACGGAGAAACTGAATGAAATGTATTTTATGAACCTTGACCAGCAACTGAAGAATGTCACCAAGCATTTGCCTTATAGTGTCAGCAAGAGCGATGTGTCTGTCAACACTATCAGGCACGGCCTTTTATTGCTGAAAGATAAGAAAAAGAGAGATGAGATCCGCAGACAGGCAATCCAGCTTAAAACGGCTTGCCATATAGATAATGATATGTTTGTGGACGACTGCAACAATATCATTGAGGCAATATCCGACGAGAAGATATTGGAGAATGTAATGACAGCCGTGGATAAGGTGACAGAAACGGATGGCGGCTGTAAGGATGACGCTTGCACATTGAGAAAGTCGCTTGAAATTCTTGTTTCCACATTCGACGAATGTATGGATTATGTAAGAGAGCAGTTCGTGAACAACTGCAAAGCGAAAAGTCTGCTTGACAATCTGCTGCAAGAGATACGTCTGTACAACATAGACGCCCCCCTTGTGTTGCTGTCGTCCGACTACGGCGTGCCCCAAAACAGAGAAAGAGTGGTGTTTGTCGGTTGTCGCAATGACCAGGAACTTATCACGGAAATTCCCGCAACCGTAAAGGAGGAAGACAAGGTGAAGGTATATGAAGCCCTTTGGGACCTGAATACAGTCGGTAACGGAGAGTTGGCAACCGAATACTATGCTCCGACGCTGATACCGGAATATGAAGGCACGAAGAAGAAGCGCAGCGTTCAGGGCGTCCCGGAAGAGGACGGGCATCTGTTCTCGGAGTGGTCGAGAACGGGACGTCTGAGCCATAGGTTTACGTTCGATGAAGAGCCTTTCTACGTAATGTCCATGGAAGAACTGAATGTCCAACGCAAACGCAAACACATGCAGCTGTTCAATCATCAGACCAGCAGCCAGAATGAGAAAGTGCGCGAAAGGTTGAAGATAATAGCCCAATACAAAGACTATGATGCTGCAAAAGAAGAGCTGAAAGCCAAAGGGCTGGAGTCTCAGAAGCGCAACTATGTGGTTCTTAATCCTCTTGGCCAGAGTCCTACGGTATGTACAATGCCTGACGACTTCATACATTATTCCGCATACCGCCCCCTTACGGTACGTGAAATGGCACGTCTGCAAAGTTTTGACGACTCGTTTGTCTTTCAGGGCAAGAGGCAGACTGGCGGCAACAACCGCCAAAAGGAGATTCCTCAATATACGCTTGTAGGCAATGCCGTGCCGCCGCTTATGGCAAGAGCGATAGCAAACACAGTTCTGAAACATATAAAATAACAAGATATGGTAAATATGCGTCCGTTCAATGAATTTGAACAAAGGAATCAGAAGTTTCTAGTAAACCATAATGTGAAGTTTACGCAAGTGGAGGTGACTGCGACGGGTCTGAAAAAGAGCATTTTGGACTCCACGGCTCCCATGCGTGCATATTTCATAGAGAACGGCATACATAATTACGAAGAACAGAAACAAGGACAGGAACACAAGGCAACACATCGTGCAATCATTCTGACGGATATGGAGAAAAAAGAGACTAAAGCAACATTCTATCGTCCGAACACAAAGAAAGGCGACCCTCGAATGTGGATATACAAACTAGGTTCGTACACCGAAGGTAGCGAGATACACGTTCTGTTTAAGTTTGAGAATGCGTTGTGTTCGGTGAATATAACCAAGGTTGATATCGAGAAGTGCTACAACTCCCCAATCATCACTCCTTTGCAAGAGATCATAAAAGCCCTCTATATTGAGGGGAATGTTGTTTCCGAAGAATTGCTGGGACGTTTCCGTTCCGTCAAGGGCCAATGGTTTGAGTCGGAAGTATTGGCAGACACAGGTATCGGCAGAACCATTGAGTCGTTTCTTGGTATCGGCATGAATAGTGACAAGACTCCTGACTATAAGGGAATAGAGCTGAAAAGCCATCGTGACAAACGTCGTAGCAGCAAGAATGTCTTGTTCACACAGACGCCCGATTGGGATATTAGCGCATTGAAGTCGGGCAGGCAAATCGTGGATAAGTACGGATATTACAAGGATGGCAAGAAAACATACCAGAGTACGGTAAAATGTACACCTCCCAATAGCCAGTCGCTTTTTCTGAATGTCAATCAGGCAGAAGAGCTGCTCGAACTTCAAGCGCAGATGAAGAGAAAGGAAGACGTTGCAGCATGGAGGCTAATAAAACTGCATGAGCGATTGCTGACAAAGCATCACGAAACCTTTTGGATTGAGGTGGAGAACGAGAAGCACGACGGCAAGGAGTTTTTCAGATATAAGCAAATAGAACATACGAAGAACCCAAATGTTGGACAGTTCGATGTACTGATTGAGCAGAATATCATTACATTAGACTTGATGCTTTGCCGCCCAAGCGGACGCGGCGACACTTATTCTTTCAAGATAAAGAAGAAAGGAATGCCGCTGTTGTTTCCGAAGAGCGTGTTATACAATTTGTAATGCAATAATAATATTGCCGGCTGACCTTAAGCTCAGAAAAGAAGCTTAGGGTCAGTTGGTGTTACTACTCAGTTCACGAGAGTGATATGATTTTCATATTTCTTGTTTATTCATAAAATACACGGGTGAGTTTCTCGCCCCCTCTTTTCTTAATACACCAATCTCTGTGAAATGTTTCAGCCATTTAAGTGCGGAGTTTTGTCGTAACCCGAAGTGTATTTCCATTGCACGGCGGTTGATGCAGATGTTAGTGGAGAGATATTCCTTTATTTTCTCCAACATCATTTCTTCCGTGTGTTCTTTTGACTTGGTGGAGAATTTGGCACGCTCAAAATGCACATTTCTTTTTACCTCTTGCAACATTGATACATCGGGGCGGAAATTGATGTTGCGCACACTTATATAGTCGGCACGTGCTTTGTCGATAGGCTTGTCTTCTGGCATGTTCAGGTTTACTGACAGCGAGAAGTAGCCTATGGATGGAATGTAAAAGCGGTTGCCATGTGACAGATGTTGAATCATACATTCGCGCAATGCCGACAAAGTGGCCTCCACATCGCCTTTTGTCAACGAACATGATGACTGGATATAACTTTCAAGTTGTTGTGCAGACATAGGCGTACCCTCGAAGATACGTGCAAAATGCCGCTCCTTGCCAGTTCCTTGTGAATTCTTTATTGGTTGTATCTCGTATTTTATGCTCATCCGATTTTGTTGTTTTGTCTACAAAGTTACATAATATTATGCAAGAAAGAGAACAAAAGCACTAAGAAACTTATTTTAAAGCACCTTTATTTTTGTCTTACATCGGTCGTTCAATGTGCTTATTACGAACGATAGGCATGTTTACTTCGACCGTTAAGCATGTTTACTTCGACCGAAGTAAGATAAATAAACAAAACCTTTAGCGTATTTTATAATCTTTCAGAATGACTTTTAACTTAAAGAAGGGAATGGATAATAATGGGAGTATAAAAATATACCCTTTACATTAATTTCATGATAGGGATATTCCTATCTTAAATAGGCGATTCCCCGCTTTGAGTTACACGGCATTTTTTTACCTTTGCATATATAACATAAAAGACACAAGGTTATGAAGAAATTGTTTGCAAGGCTGATGATGACGGCTGTAATGCTGTTTGCCGCTTCTATGGTTGAGGCTCAGAGAATGGGGGATGACACTTATGTGGTATTGGGTCATGGTTATGCCAAAGACAGCGAGAATGTATATCTTAATGGACAGGTGCTTCCGTGGGTTGATCCACATACCTTTTCGCTGAAAAGGTGCGACGGCCATCAAAGCTATAGGTGTTTTGAGAAATATGTCATATCCCATTCTGACGTGTTCTATGATGGAAAGAAATTGGATGATGCATCAGCCTCTTCGTTCAAGGATTTGGGATACGGATATGGTAAGGATTCCTTTGATGTGTATTTCTGTGGCAAGAAGATCAGTGGTGCAAGTGCCAATTCGTTCCGACTGCTGAAGGACGGTTATGCCAAAGACTCCTTTGACGTCTATTTCTATGGTGAGAAGGTAAGCGATGCCAGTGCCTCAAGTTTTAGTGTGGATGAAAATGGTTATGCTCACGATACGTTCTCCACTTATTACTTTGGAAAGAAGATTGGAGATTGATTGCCATTAAAGATGCAAGATGTGAGCTGTATTGAGAATAAAGAAAAAGAGCGCCAATAAGCTATGCAAACTATACACATAGCTTATTGGCGCTCTTGTTTTTTTATTAGCGTAATTATTACTTATAGAGATATCTCTTGATGCTCTTCTTCGGAGTCTTCTCAAACTCCTCTTTTACGATCTCGATGGCAGCGAGCTTGCAGTATGCAGGCTGTGTGGAGTTGAGTTCCTGACGGTTCTGCTCCATGATTCCTTCGAGGTCAGAGTCGTTGAGGCGCATTGTGGCAGCCTCGTCGAAGTCGGGATAAACCAAGCCAACGAGCTTCTCACCGCGCTGTACCACCACGCACTCGTTAACCATTGCCATGGAGTTGAGGCGGTCTTCGATTTCCTCCGGATAGATGTTCTGACCGTTTGCTCCAAGAAGCATGTTCTTCGATCTGCCCTTGATGTATACGTTGCCGTCGGCGTCCATTGTGCCGAGGTCACCGGTGTGATACCATCCCTCAGAGTCGAGAGTCTGTGCTGTAGCCTCTTCGTTCTTGTAGTAGCCGAGCATTACGTTCAGACCGCGTGCGAGAATCTCGCCGGGAACATTCTCGGGATCGGGGCTGTCAATCTTTACCTCCATGTGAACGACGGGCTTTCCGCATGAACCGGGGGCGAAATCGTGATAGTCAGCGTAGCAGATAATCGGTGCACACTCCGTGGCTCCGTATCCTACGGTGTAGGGGAAGCCGATGCGCTTGAGGAACTGCTCCACCTCCTGATTGAAGGCTGCACCTCCGACGATAATCTCATAGAAGTTGCCACCGAACGCTTTAACCACCTGGTCGCAAATCTTCTGGTTGACCTTCTTGTTTACAACAGGCATGTTGAGGAGAAGGCGCATACGATTGTTCTGGATTTTCGGGAATACCTTCTTGCGGATGATCTTCTCGATAACCAGAGGTACGGCTATGATGATGGCTGGCTTGACCTCTGCGAAGGCTGCTGCGATGATGGCAGGACTTGGCACACGTGTGAGATAGAATACGTGGCAACCGAAGATAAACTCAAACATAAACTCGAACGCCATGCCGTACATGTGTGCCATAGGCAGGATGCTGATGACGTTGTCGCCCTTCTTGATTATCTTGCCAAGCACAGTCATGGCGAAGTCGTAATTGCTCCAAAGTGCGCGGTAAGGTACCATCACGCCCTTTGAGAATCCGGTTGTACCGGAGGTGTAGTTGATGAGTGCGAGTTCGTCCGGCGACTGTTCCTTGTAATAGTTGACGTGCTCCTTGCGGAAATACTTGGGATATTTCTTTCCGAACAGCTCGTTGAGGTGCTCGCGGGCGTATGTCAGCTTGTCCGTGCGTGAAATCACGAGCGAATAGTCAGGCAAGTAAATGATGCCTTCCAGATGCGGCATCTTTGTCTGGTCGATGACCGTAGCCACGTAGTCGCCCACAAAGAGCAGCTTTGCCTCACTATGGTTTACGATGTTGTGAATTTGGTCTGCTGTAAACTCATGCAGAATGGGTACAGCCACAGCACCGTAGGTCAGAGTTGCAAGGAAAGCCACAGCCCAGCTTGAGCTGTTTCGTCCGCAAAGTGCAATCTTGTCGCCTTTCTGTACGCCGCTGCTTTCGAAGATGATGTGAAGTTTCTCTATCTTGCGAGCCACGTCGTGGTATTGCAGTGTTGCACCCTTAAAGTCAGTAAGTGCGTCCTTTTCCCAGTTGGATACGATACTTTTTTCTATCAGTTCGTTATAACTCGGTATTTTCATCCTTTGTCTTGATTTTGGTATGAGGTGTTATCTCTTTTATTTGTAAAGATATCTCTTTATGCTCTTTTTGGCAGTTTTCTGAAATTCTTCCTTATGTATCTCTATTGCTGATACTTTGCAGAAGGGTGGTAGTTGTGAATTGAGCGTCTTTAGGTTTTCGTCCATCACTCCCTGTACGTCGTTGTCGTCGAAGTCCATGGCGTCCTTGTCTTCCTGCTCCGGATGTACGAGGGCAACGAGTCGGTTGCCGCGTTGTATGATGATGCTCTCTCCTACGAGCGGCAGGTTGTTGAGTTTGTCTTCTATTTCCTCCGGATAGACATTCTGTCCGTTGGCGCCGAGGAGCATGTTCTTTTTGCGTCCCTTTATGTAGAAGTAGCCGTCTGGTGACATGGTGGCAAGGTCGCCGGTATGGAACCATCCGTCGCTGTCAATCACTTCCTGCGTGGCTTTCTCGTTCTTGTAGTAGCCAAGCATCACGTTTGTGCCTCTTGTGATCAGCTCGCCGGGCTTGTTGGCAGGGTCAGGACTGTCAACCTTCACCTCCATGTGCTCCACGGCAGGTCCGCATGACGATATGCGATACTTGTCATAGTTGGCGAAGGTGATGAGTGGCGCTGTCTCTGTGGTGCCGTATCCGATGGTTACGGGTACGCCGACATCGTTGAGGAATTTCTCAATACCTTGATTGAGAGGCGCTCCGCCTACGATTATCTCAAAGGCATTGCCGCCAAAGGCTTGCATGATGCGCTCGCGTATGTGCTGCTTTATCTTCTTGCTTATTACGGGCATGTTGAGCAGAATCTTCATACGGCTGGTCTGCACTTCTGTGAGCACCTTGCGTCTGATGATTTTCTCTACGACGAGCGGCACTGCAACGATGAGTCGGGGCTTCACTTCCGCAAAGGCTTCTGCTATCAGCGACGGCGACGGCAGTCGGTTGAGGAAGTAGATGTGGCATCCGCCGATAAATCCGAACAGGAACTCCACAGCCAGTCCGTACATGTGTGCCATAGGCAGAATGCTTACCAGATTGCTTCCCGGCTTGACATTCGGAGAGAGGCACTTGAGGATATGGTCGAGGTTTCCCCAGATGGCACGATAGGGCAACATCACTCCTTTGGAGAATCCGGTTGTACCCGACGTGTAGTTTATCATTGCGAGTTCCTCCGGGCTTTGCTCCTTATAGTAATGTACGTGTTCCTTACGGAAGTATTTGGGATAACGCTGACCGAAGATCTCATTGAGATGTTCTCTTGCGAAGACGAGCTTTTCTGTTCTTGCTACGACAATGGAGAAGTCGGGTAAGTAGACTATACCCTCCAGTCCCGGCATGGCGTCAGGGGTGATTTGTGTCTTAACGATGTCGCCGACAAACAATAGCTTTGAGTCGCTGTGGTTTACGATGTTATGTATCTGATCTGGCGTAAACTCGTGTTGTATAGGTACTGCGACGGCTCCGTATGTCAGCGTGGCTAAGAAGGCCACAGCCCAATGACTGCTGTTTCGTCCGCAAAGGGCTATCTTGTCACCTTTCTGTACACCGCTGTTTTCAAACAATATATGCAGCTTCTCTATCTTTCTTGCTACATCATGGTATTGGAGTGTCGCTCCCTTATAATCTGTAAAAGCGTCTTTTTCCCAATACTTAATAATACTGTTCTCTATATAAGAGTTGAAACTGGGTATTCCTTCCATTGCACAATCTTCTAAATTTTGTGCAAAGGTACGTCATTATTTGCACAATACCAAAACTTTTGTGCGGTAATTGGTTTCTTTGGTTCAAGATATCCCTATTTTTATACGTTTTAGACCAGTTTTTGTCAAGCCTATTCGTATCGCATTGATTTGGCCGGATGTATGTGCGAAATCATATAGCTTGGTGCAATAAGCACGAAGAGTGCTATGAGGAGCGTGCCGACGTTAAGCAGGAGTACTAAAAGCCAGTTGATTTCCACGGGTACTGTGTCGACATAATAGGTCGTTGGGTCGAGCTTGAATATGCCTGCAGCCTCTTGCAGGAACAGCAATGCCAGGGCGATGATGTCGCCGATGATGAGTCCCTTGCCGATGATGAATGCTGCAAACCACAGGAATATGTGGCGTATGGTGTCGTTACGTGCTCCCAATGCCTTAAGGATGCCTATCATTGTGGTGCGCTCAAGGATGATGATCAGTAGGCCGCTTATCATTGTCACTACAGCCACGGCTGTCATTATGGCGAGGATTATCCATACGTTAAGGTCGAGCAGGTCGAGCCATGAGAATATCTGTGGCGAAAGTTCGCGTATGTTTTTTGACGAATATGTGTTGCCGTAACTGTCTGTTGTGCGGTTTACATTTCTTATTATGATGTCGCTTGTCTCCGAGAGCTTGTTGAAGTCGCTGACCGTAAGCTCCGCTCCGCTTGCGAGGTCGGTGGTCCAGCCGTTCAGCTTCTGTGCCGTATAGAGGTCGCAGAACACAGTTATCTTGTCATACTGTGAAAGATTGGTCTGATAGATGCCTTGTATGGTAAGCTTTCGCGTGCGCACTCCGCCTTCGCCGATGAAGTAAGCGAAGATGCGGTCTCCGCTCTTCACGTCCAGCTTGTCAGCCATAGTCTTTGAGATAAGGATTTTGCCGGTGCTTGCCTTGTCTGAGAATACGGGTATGCTGCCGCTCACCATGTTCTTGTGGATGAACGTGGAGTCGAATTCCGGACCAACTCCCTTGAACATCACTCCAAGGAAGTCGTTGTCGGTCTTAAGAATACCTTGTTTGGTGGCGAATCGCTGAACGTGTTCCACGCCTTGCGTCTTGTTGAGCACGTTCATCATCGAGTCGTTCATCACGACCGGCTGGTCTGTAGCTGACGACTGCAGGGCGTAGAAGTTGGCTACTTGGATGTGGCTGCCGAATCCCACTACTTTGTCCCTTATGGTATGCTTGAATCCAAGCACCACGCTGACGCTGATTATCATTACTGCAAGTCCGATTGCCACACCCGCTGTGGCAATACGTATAGCCGGCTTCGATACCTTCTGCTTGTCGTCAGTATGGTCTGAATGTATGCGGCGTGCTATAAAAAGGGGAAAGTTCATTTTTAGAAATGTTTAATGTTTGATATTTAATTGTTTGGCTTTGCTTGTAAATCCAGTGGCAAAAACCAAACATTAAATATCAAACATTAATTTAAGTTGTTGTTAAATGTTTTGTTTTCTTAATTATCAGTCAGCGTCCTCCACGCGTCCTGGATAAGCTTCCAGAGCCTTGCGCAGCACAATGAGTGAGCGCTCGAGGTCTTCCTTCTTGAGGACGTATGCGATGCGGACCTGATTGCGTCCGGCTCCCGGAGTGGTGTAGAAACCGGCGGCTGGAGCCATCATGACGGTCTCGCCTTCGTACGAGAATTCTTCCAGACACCAACGGCAGAATTTCTCCGAGTCGTCCACGGGAAGTTTTGCCACGGTGTAGAAGGCTCCCATTGGTATGGGCGAGTAGACTCCGGGTATGCGGTTAAGACCGTCGATAAGACATTTGCGTCGTTCCACATACTCCTCATACACGTCACGGTAATAATCCTCCGGTGCGTCAAGTGACGCTTCTGCTACAATCTGGCCGAGGAGTGGGGGAGAGAGACGTGCCTGACAGAGCTTCATTACTGCGGTGCGCACTTCCGGATTCTTCGATATCAAGGCACCGATGCGGATGCCGCACTCGCTGTAGCGTTTCGATACGGAGTCGATAAGGATGACGTTCTGCTCTATGCCCTCAAGGTGACAAGCCGAGATGTACGGCGAGCCGGTGTAGATATACTCTCTGTATACCTCGTCAGAGAATAGATAGAGGTCGTACTTCTTCACGAGGTCGCGAATCTGGTTCATCTCACGGCGTGTGTAGAGATAGCCGGTAGGGTTGTTGGGGTTGCAGATAAGGATGGCACGTGTGTGCTCATTAATCAGCTCCTCAAACTTCTCCACCTTAGGCAGCGAGAATCCTTCCTCTATGGTGGTGGCAATGGTGCGTATCTTTGCTCCGGCAGAGACGGCAAACGCCATGTAGTTGGCGTATGCCGGTTCCGGGATTATAATCTCGTCGCCAGGGTTCAGACATGACATGAAAGCGAAAAGCACAGCTTCCGAACCGCCAGCCGTGATGATGATGTCATCTGCGCTGACGTTGATGTTGAATCGTTTGTAGTAATTCGTCAGCTTCTCTCTGTATGAGAGATAACCTTGTGATGGCGAATACTCAAGGACAGAACGGTCGATGTGTTTCAGAGCGTCCAGTCCCACTTGCGGTGTCGGCAGGTCAGGCTGACCAATGTTCAGGTGATACACCTTTACACCGCGTTTCTTTGCGTCTAACGCTAAGGGAGCCAATTTTCTGATTGGCGATTCGGGCATTTCAAGTCCGCGTACTGATATTTCTGGCATGTTAAGTGTTTTCTTGTTATTGATTTGTTTGTCGGATTGTCACTGAATAATGCAAAGATACTACAAATAGTAATAAGTGCAAAATTTTAGACTGCTCTGTTTTTAGTCTTTTTTCTTTCCGAGAGACTTTATCCAGCTGATTGGCTTCTTCAGAATCTGAGTGATGGCGCTTGTCTGCTTCACGGCTGGCACATTGGATGTCTGCTGCTTTGTCTGCTCCGTCTTTGCAGAATTCTGTCTGCCTTCGCCATTGCGATTGTTTCTGCCAGATGGACGACGCTGCTTGCGACGCTGACCGTCCGCCTGCGGCTTATTGTCTTGGCGATCGGCTTGTGGCTTGTTCTGACGCTCAGTCTGCTGTTTGCTTTGGCGCTTCTCGTCCTGCTGTTTCTGTCCGTCACCCTGAGGCCTTTCCTTGCGTCTGTTTTGCTGCGGCTTCTTGTTTGTAGCCTCGTTGTTGCCATTCTCTGCAGTTACGTCTTTCTTCTGACGTGGTCCTCTTGAGCGCTTCTTGCGTGGCTTCTGCTCTGAGTTTTCAGGGCTGGTGTTATCCTGCGCTTTTGTTTCGTTATTGGCGCTTGTGGCAGCTGCGTCCTTATCTGTAGGAGCGTTCTTGCCTTCTGTCTTATTCTGATCGTCGGTGGCGTTGCGCTTCTTTCCGCGTCCTCTTCCGTTGCCGCCACGTCCTCTTCCATTGTTCTCACCGTTGCCGCCGCGTCTTTGCTTTCCGCCGCGTCCGTTGGAACGTGCTGCGTTATAGTCAGGAGCCTCGCCGAGACCTTCAGGCAGCTGATTCTTTTCCACCTCTCTGCCGAGGAACTTCTCAATCTGCTTGAAGCTGCTGATTTCGTCTTCAGCCACGAAGGTTATTGCCACACCGTCACGCTGCGCTCTTGCCGTACGTCCGATACGATGAACATAGTCCTCCGGATCGTGCGGAACGTCGAAGTTGATGACCATGGCAATGTCGTCAATGTCGATGCCTCGTGCAACGATGTCCGTAGCCACAAGCACGTCTATCTGACCTGTCTTGAATTTATAGAGAATCTCGTCACGCTCTGCCTGCTCCAAGTCGGAGTGCATCTCGCCAGAGTTGATCTTCATCTGCTGCAGAGTACGGTTGATGGCCTTCACCTTCTGCTTCTTTCCTGAGAAGATAATCACGCGGTTGAGGTCGCCTTTTCTGAAAAGGTCCTTAATAATGCCAATCTTCTGTGTTTCGTAGCAGACATAAGCGCTCTGCTTAATTTTCTCAGCAGGACGGCTCACGGCAATCTTTACTTCCACCGGATTCTTGAGCAGAGTCTTTGCCAATTCTTCTATCTTCTCCGGCATAGTGGCGGAGAACATGATGGTCTGGCAGTCGGCGGGCAGCTTGCTTGCTATCATTTTGATATCCTCGGAGAAGCCCATGTCCAGCATGCGGTCAGCCTCGTCAAGTACGAAGAAGCTCACCTTGCTGAGGTCGGCGCTACCGAGCGAGATGTGGCTGATGAGTCGTCCCGGTGTGGCGATAACCACATCGGCTCCCATTTGGAAGCTCTTCAGCTCCTGATCATAGCGGTTGCCGTCGTTGCCGCCATACACAGCCACGCTGCTTACACCTGAGAGATAATAGCCGAAGCCCTGCATGGCTTGGTCAATCTGCTGTGCCAGTTCTCGTGTCGGGCTCATAATCACGCAGTTGATGGCATCCTTCGGATATCCTCCGTCGTCCAGCTTCGAGAGGATAGGAAGTAAATAAGCAGCTGTCTTTCCCGTTCCGGTCTGTGCTACACCGAGGAGGTCGCGTCCCTCAAGTATTGGGGGAATACACTTTTCCTGAATAGGTGTGCATTTGTCGAAACGCATATCATATAGTGCGTCAAGCACATGGTCGTTGAGTTCTGTTTCGTCGAAATACATTACTTGTAATGTTTAATGAATTGTTTATAAGTTTACGTAGCGGTAAGGCACGTAGAAATTGTGCCTTTCCGCTTTTAGTTCGGTGCCTTTCTGTAGCAGAAGTATGCCACTACAGCAAAAATCATGTTAGGCACCCATGCCGCGAGCATTGGTGGAGCTCCGGCATTGATGGCGAATGTCGCCGATACTGTTTGCAGCATGATGTAGCCGAAACTTAGCGCCAGACCTATTCCCAGATACATACCCATGCCGCCTTTCCTCTTGCGCGAAGACAGTGACAAGCCAATGGTGGTCAGGATGAACGAGGCGAAGGACGAGGCTATGCGTTTGTGATATTCCACCTGATACTGCACTACGTTGCCGTTTCCTCGGTCAATCTGCTTAGAGATATATTCCTTCAGCTCCGGCGACGTGAACGTCTCTTGCTGACCTTTTGAGTATACAAGGTCGGTCGGTTCCATCTGTATCAGCGTGTCGCGCTTTGCTCCGCTGGTGATGTGCTCCTTCAGTCCGTGCAGCTCTCGTATCTTCCAGTTGGTCAGTGTCCAATGATACTTCGAGTCGGAGATGGTGTCGTACTGTGCCTCCATTGCCGTCATGTGACTGACGAGCTTCTTGTTCTCAAACTTGTCCAGCGAGAATCCGAATCCACGCTTCATGTTGTTGTCGTAATGCTGTATGTAAGCTATCGTGCCTCGGTCTACCTGCAACATCACGTTATCCGCACTGGTGTTCTTCTTCTTGTTCTTATACATCGACTCGAAGTTTTGCCTTACCACTGTTCCGTGCGGAATGACGTAGGCAGAGAGAAAGAACGACAGAGTGGATATCAGCACGCACGATATCATGTATGGTCTCATGAGTCGCTTAAAGGACACGCCTGCTGCCAGCATCGATATAATCTCCGAGTTGGATGCCAGCTTTGACGTGAAGAAAATCACGGCAATGAAGACAAAGAGCGGGCTGAAGAGATTGGCGAAGTAAGGCACAAAGTTGGCGTAATAGTCGAATACGATGGCTTTCAGAGGCGCATGGTATTGGCTGAACTTCGCAAGGTTCTCGTTAACGTCGAAGACGATGGAGATGCTGATAATCAGCAATATGGAATAGATGTACGTACCGATGAACTTACGTATGATATACCAGTCGAGAATTTTTATGTATCTCAGCGGGTTAAGGACATTCAATACTCTAAGGAAAGCAAGCTTGCGTGCTGTCCATGCCATTGCCTTCCTTAGTGTCCTTGTATGCGATTCCCACCATCGTGCGACGTGGAGCAGGTGGCGAAAGCGTCTGATGTTCTTTCTTTTCATCTTACTGTTTTTTCCTAAATCCTTCTTCCGAGATTGTCAATAACGCTGCGTTTCCACTGTACGAAGTCGCCTTGTTCGATGTGGGTGCGTGCGTCTGTGACGAGTCGTAGGTAGAAGGCGAGGTTATGTATGCTCGCTATCTGCATGGCAAGAAGTTCCTGCGCCTTGAAGAGGTGGTGGAGGTACGCCTTGGTGTGGATGCGGTCGATGTCGCATCCGTCGGGATCGATAGGAGAGAAGTCCTGCTCCCACTTCTTGTTGCGCATGTTCATGGTGCCATTGTAGGTGAAGAGCATGGCGTTGCGTCCGTTACGTGTAGGCATAACGCAGTCGAACATGTCCACTCCGCGCTCTATAGCCTCGAGAATGTTCTGTGGTGTTCCCACTCCCATAAGATATCTGGGCTTGTCTTTCGGGAGAATCTCGTTCACCACCTCAATCATCTCGTACATCACCTCCGTCGGTTCGCCTACAGCCAATCCTCCGATGGCATTGCCATCGGCTCCCTTGTCTGCCACGAACTTTGCAGCCTCTCTTCTCAGGTCCTTGTATTTACATCCCTGCACGATGGGGAAGAGGCTCTGACGGTGTCCGTAAAGCGGTTCGGTCTCGTCGAATCGCTTAATGCAGCGGTCGAGCCAGCGCTGTGTGAGGGCAAGGCTCTTCTTGGCATACTCGTAGTCGCTCTCTCCAGGAGGGCACTCGTCGAATGCCATCATGATGTCAGCACCGATGATGCGTTCCGTGTCCATGACGTTCTCAGGGGTGAAGATATGCTTTGATCCGTCAATGTGTGAGCGAAACTCGCATCCTTCCTCACGAAGCTTGCGGATACCTGTAAGCGAGAATACCTGGAAACCACCCGAATCGGTAAGGATAGGACGGTCCCATGTGTTGAACTTATGCAGGCCTCCTGCTTTGCGTATCGTGTCGAGTCCGGGTCTCAGGTAGAGGTGATAAGTGTTGCCGAGGATAATCTGGGCTTTCACCTGCTCGCGCAACTCCTGAAAATGTACGCCCTTTACAGAGCCTACCGTTCCCACGGGCATAAAGATAGGTGTCTTTATCTGTCCGTGGTCGGTCGTTATTATACCGGTGCGAGCGTCTGAGGCACTGTCTGTATGTTGGAGTTCGAATGTCATTTTCTGCTTTTCTTGTCTCTTTTTTTTACTTAATTATTTTCTTCTTCCTTGATGCTGAGGTCGATGGGATTGTCCACCTTCTCGTCTGTGAGGGCGAACTTCCATACGTCCTGTACGTTCTCAACGTAGTGGAACTCTACGCCCTTGCGGTAAATTTCGGGGATTTCCTCTATGTCTTTGCGGTTGTCCTGGCACATCACGATGTCCGTGATGCCGGCACGCTTGGCAGCGAGAATCTTTTCCTTTATTCCGCCTACAGGCAGAACCTTACCGCGCAGAGTTATCTCTCCCGTCATCGCTGTGTTTTTGCGAACCTTACGCTGTGTAAGAGCCGAAGCTATGGAGGTGGCGATAGTGATACCTGCAGAAGGACCGTCCTTTGGTGTGGCACCTTCCGGCACGTGTATGTGGATGTTCCAGTTGTTGAAGATACGATAGTCCACGCCGAGAGAGTCGATGTGAGCCTTTACGTATTCGAGGGCTATTACCGCCGACTCCTTCATCACGTCACCGAGGTTTCCGGTCAATGTCAGCTTGCCAGCCTTGCCCTTGCTCAGCGAAGTCTCGATGAAGAGAATCTCTCCGCCTACGCTTGTCCAAGCCAGACCCGTCACTACACCGGCATAATCGTTGCCCTGATAGATGTCGCGATAGAATGGCGGTTTGCCGAGCAGGTCCTCTATCTCGTTGGGGGTGATCTTCTCATAGGGGAGCACGTCGTCGAGAGCCTTCTTGTATGCGAGCTTGCGCAGAGCCTTGTTCACCTGCTTCTCGAGCTGTCTTACACCGCTCTCTCTCGTGTACTGCTCTATTATCTTCTCAATGGCAGCCTTTGTGAATGTCGGCTTGTCCTCCTTGGCTGTAAGGCCGCAGTTGTCAATCTCGCGCGGGATGAGATGGCGCTTGGCTATCTCTATCTTCTCCTCGGTGATGTATCCGCTCACCTCTATCAGCTCCATACGGTCGAGCAATGGACGCGGAATGGAACCGAGGTCGTTGGCTGTGGCGATGAAGAGCACCTTAGAGAGGTCGAAGTCCACGTCGAGGTAGTTGTCGTGGAAGGCGTTGTTCTGCTCAGGGTCGAGCACCTCAAGCAGAGCCGACGACGGGTCGCCGTTGATGGTGTTCTGCGTCACCTTGTCAATCTCGTCAAGAATGAATACGGGATTAGCTGAACCTGCCTTCTGTATGTTCTTTATTATACGTCCCGGCATGGCACCCACGTATGTACGGCGGTGTCCGCGAATCTCCGACTCGTCATGCAGACCGCCCAATGACATGCGCACATACTTGCGCTTCATTGCCGCCGCGATGCTCTTTCCGAGGCTGGTCTTGCCCACTCCCGGAGGGCCGTAGAGGCAGATGATGGGCGACTTGAGGTCGCCTCTCAGCTTCAGTACAGCCATATATTCGAGGATACGCTCCTTCACCTTCTCCATGCCGTAGTGGTCATGGTTAAGTATGCGCTGTGCACGCTTGAGGTCGAGATTATCCTTGGTATACTCTCCCCAAGGAAGGTTTGTCATTGTCTGGAGATAGTTATACTGTATGCTGTACTCCGGGCTTTGCGGATTAAACATATCCAGCTTGTCAAGCTCCTTTCTGAATATCTTGTCCACCTCTTCCGGCCAAGCCTTGCTCTTAGCCTTCTCCTCAAGGTCCTTGCGTTCGGGCGAACCTTCGCCTCCGCCAAGTTCCTCCTTGATGTTCTTGATCTGCTGTTGTAGGAAGTATTCGCGCTGCTGCTCGTCGAGATCCTCGCGTGTCTTTGAGCGGATGTTCTGCTTCAGTTCCAGTAGCTGCATTTCCTTGTGCAGTACGCGGAGCGTCTGGATGATACGTTCCTTGATGCTTCCAGTAGAGATAAGCAGCTCCTTGTCCTCGATGCTGAACGGAAGGTTGGTGCAGACAAAGTCAACGGCTATAACATTATTAGATATATTGTTAAGCGCAAACTGCGATTCGTCAGGCAGGTCCTCGTTCATGCGGATATAGTTGAGCGTTGTGGAGCGCATATCCTCCATGGCTGTGGCAAACTCCTTGTCGTTTTCCTTCGGCATGTCCTCCATCGCCGGGCACACTTCGCCGAGCATAAAAGGCATAGTGCGTGTGATGCTCTTCAGACGGCATCTGCCGAGACCCTGTATGATGGCTGTGAGGTTATTGCCTGGACCAGGCATTTCCAGCACCTTCACGAGCTTGGCATAAACGCCATATTCGAAAAGGTCCTTGCCTTCCGGATTCTCCACTTCCTGGTCTTTCTGGCAGAATACGGCAAATGCCGCATCGTTATGTTTGCGCAGCTTGTCCAGCAAGTTGAGGCTTTGCTTGCGTCCTATGATGACGGGTGAGATAACACCAGGGAATATAGCAATGTTACGGGTTGCAAGAATAGGAAGCTCCCCGTCTATATTAACATTAAAGAGGTTTGTCACGTCGCCTTCGTAGTCGGCAATCATTTGAATGGATGTGCTACTTCTTTTGTTCATATCTTGTCTGTATGTCTTGAGGTTGGCAAGCTGAATGCGTTTGCCATCCGCCTATTAAGCCTACAAAATTACTCATTCTATTGCACAAAATAGCCTGTATTTTCTCTTTTTTGCTTTTTTGTTACTTTTTTTATTTGTTTTTTTAAGATATATAGGTAAAAAGACGTAATTTTGCAAATACACCACTTCTTACTTCAAGCAACTAATTTACATTATAATATATATATAGTATGAAACTAAAGCAAATCTTATGTTCGCTGCTTTGTCTTGCCGCAACGTCAGGTGCCGTGGCACAGAACGCCGTACAGGCGGAGACTGAAGAGCAGAAGGACAAGCGTATGGAATGGTTCGATCATGCAAAGTTGGGCATCTTCGTACATTGGGGTATCTATGCTGTTAACGGCGTATCAGAGAGTTGGTCGTTTCACAACAAATATCTGCCCTATGAGCAGTATATGTCGCAGTGCTCAGGCTTCACTGCAAGCAAATACGACCCCAAGGCTTGGCTCGACCTTATCAAGGAGAGCGGTGCACGTTATACTGTCATCACTACGAAGCATCACGACGGTGTGGCGTTGTGGGACACGAAGTACAGCGACCTTAACACCGTGAAGGCTACGGCTGCCAAGCGCGACCTTCTTACTCCCTTCGTTAAGGAAGTGCGCAAGCACGGTCTGAAGCTCGGACTCTATTATTCGCTCATTGATTGGTCGCATCCCGACTATCCCAACTTCACTCGTACAGAGACACGTTACGACGTGAAGGACGATCCTGCACGTTGGCAGAAGTTCCTCAAGTTCGACTTCGACCAGCTTGGCGAGCTTAACGCATACAAGCCCGATCTCTACTGGTTTGACGGCGATTGGGAGCAGTCGGCTGAGACGTGGAATGCCAAGGGAATGTCTGAATTCCTCCGCAAGGCTAACAAGAACGTCATCATCAACTCACGCATACAGGGCTACGGCGATTATGCCACTCCTGAGCAGGGTGTGCCCGTGGTACGTCCCGAAGACAAGCATTGGGAGCTTTGCATGACCATGAACGACTCATGGGGATATCAGCATGCCGACACCAACTATAAGTCGCCCTACATTCTTCTGCGTACCTTCGTCGACTGTCTGTCTATGGGTGGCAATATGCTTCTCGACATCGGTCCTAAGGAGGACGGCACCATTCCTGAGGAGCAGGTAGCTATACTGAAGGAGTTCGGACGCTGGACAAAGAAGCATAAGGAAGCCATCTACGATACACGTGCTGGCATTCCGTGCGAGCATTTCCAGGGTTACTCCACACTCAACAAGGCTGGTGACATCCTTTATCTCTACCTTCCCTACAAGCCCAACGGTCCCATCGAAGTGAAGGGCCTTATGAATAAAGTGAACCGTGTGTGGGTTGTCGGCGACGGCGAGATTATCAGCTCGAAGGTTTTCAACAAGAACTACTGGAGCGAGGTGCCGGGCAACTTGTATATCAACGTACCCGAACGCTCACTTGACCCGATGATTACGGTTGTGGCTGTGCTTCTTGACGGCCCCATCAAGCTGTATCGCGGTGCAGGAAAGGTGATAGAGAGCAACTAATCTGATAAACTCAAAATCAGTAAATAATAAAGATGAGATACTTTTATGTTCTTATTTCCCTGATGGTCTCGCTCTCCGTTATGGCTGCTCCCAAGTCCAATCATAAGGAGTTTGCTGCGAAGGGTAACACCACTATTAAGGTGTTCGACAAGACCAATGTGCATTACGATCCGGCAAAGCTTGGCGGGTTTAATGCCGCTGATGCTGACGGCATAATCCGCCTTGTCAACGGACGCATCATCCTTAAGAAGATTCAGGTGCCCCATTACGAGCGCAATGTTAAGGTATACATAAAGACCACCATCGCTTCCAACGGTGACAGATGGGACAAGACAGGCTCATGCTTCGTACTTCCGCGCAAGTCTGCCATCAACCTCATGACCATAGCTGAAGGCAAGAACAAGTTTCCTGCCGTCGACTCTCTGAAGCTTGAGAAGCTCGTAGGCGTGGTTGCCGGAAAGGACTATCTTCCCACCGTTGAGCTGATGCGATTTATGACACCTTTCGGTGTGGGCTTCTACAGCAGCAATAATGACACGCTCTCCTCCAAGCGCCGTCCCGTCTACATCCCGAAATGGGAGAAGTGCGTGCAGTGGCAGCAGGACATCACCGACCTCTATCCGCTTCTTGAGGATGAGGCTTACGTCGGTGTCTTTATTGACACATGGACAGAGCAGGGCTATCTCGCAAGCATGGAGCTGCAGTTTAAGGAGAGCACCATTTCTTGCGACCGCATGCAGCGTCGTCAGGTAATGCCGCTCCTCAACACCGTCTACTACATCGGTCAGGAATATCCCGACATCTTCGCACGCAAGCCCATCACCACCGACTTCGTTCTTCCGAAGGGAGCACGCAATGTCCGCCTGAAGTATATTGTTACTGGTCATGGCGGTCATGATGGTGGCGACGAGTTTGTGCAGAAGGAGAACATCCTTTCTTTAGACGGCAAGGAAGTGAAGCGCTTCATCCCTTGGCGTGACGACTGCGCCTCGTTCCGCCGTTTCAATCCTGCTACGGGTGTTTGGCTTGAGAAGCGCGTAGCTTCATACATCGGTGAGAATGGCTATACGGAGAAAGAGGTGGAAGAGCCGGTCGCTTCTTCCGACTTCTCACGCTCCAACTGGTGTCCCGGCACTGACGTCGTTCCTGAAGAAGTGGAGCTCGGCGACCTCAAGGCTGGCCGCCATACCTTCACCGTTGACATCCCGAAAGCCCAGCCCATAAACGGCAACGAGATGAACCATTGGCTCGTGTCGGCATATTTGGTTTGGGACGAGTAAGCAAGGTTTGCATCTTGTTATAATTAATATAATGTGAAGCTGCTGGACACATACTGGATATTTGGTCATTAATCAAATAGTCAGTATGCGTTCAGCGGCTTTTAATATAAACCCAAATGTTGTTTTTCTATTATTGTGTATAGCCACATGGGGAAAGCTTAGGTAAGTATATTTATTTAATGATGATGTCGGCTTTTATTCTATTCAGATGGAATGTTTTTGGTGTAGGATGGAAAGAAAAATGCCTAAAATTATAATAATAGTCTGTTTTCTTCGTTTCGTAGAAATAAAACAAGTACCTTTGTGGTGCATTAAATTACCATTATATGAACAATAAAGGCCTAAATAGAATCAAAGTTGTTTTGGTAGAGAAACAAAAAACGAGCAAATGGCTTGCCGAACAGCTCGGCAAAGGTGAAGCTACCATATCAAAATGGTGTACTAACCGAAGTCAGCCATCATTGGAGACCCTTGTTGAAATAGCGAGAGTGTTACAGGTTGATGTGAAAGAACTCTTACAATCAACAATTGGGGACTCTCCTATGGTTTACATTAAGCTTCCAAACAACGGATTGCAAGGTTAAAATAACAATAAAGCAAAAACTTGAGGCTTTTGCCAAAAGCTGAAGCTTCAAGTCATCATCACCAACAATTATCAAGTATGGATTTAAGAGAATTTGCCTCCGATTTTCAAGAGAACATAAAGATGGCAGTAGAGATGGGCAATACTGACTATGATCAAGAATTGGCGAGCGCTATATTGGAGTATTTAGAGGACAATGGCGAAGTCAATGTTCCCGAACTGTGCGTGTTCCAAAAGACGCGTACTCGTATCACTGCCTATGATTATAATGATGAAGCAGAGTCACTTGATTTGTTCTACTTAGTCAAAGCAGAGACTTTGCTTGGCAAGGTGAACAAAAGTAAGATTGAACAAGGATTTAACTATCTTATGTCTTTCTATCGAGAGTCGATGAATGACACGCTCTTGAAGTCTGTTAGTGTTGACAATAACGATGAAATAGCAGAGGTCGCAAAACTTGTTCAAAGTACGAAAGGCAAAATAAACCAGTTGCGTCTTTACGTAATTACAAATGGGTTGACAGACCCTGATGTTGGCATTGCCGTTGAATCTGATGATGGTGAATACATTATTGAATATAATGTATGGGATATGCAACGTGTATATCAACAACATAAAATACGCACAGGCAAGGAAAAAGTTGAAATCGACTTCCAAACGGAGTACAATACGGAACTCCAATGCTTGAAGATGAGTGAGGAGAATCCGTTTGTTGATGCTTATATGGCTATCATACCAGGTATTACTCTGGCAAAAATATACAAGAAATACCAGCAGGTGCTTCTTGAAAAGAATGTCCGTACATTCCTCCAGTTTAAGGGTAAAGTGAATAAGAGTATTCGCAAGACCTTGCGTGAAGAGCCCGACATGTTCTTCTCATACAACAATGGAATATCTACCACAGCCAGTGAAATAGAAGTGAAGGACATCGATGGAACATTATATATCACCCGTTTGTATGATTGGCAGATTGTGAACGGAGGCCAGACTACAGCATCAATCTCGGCATCTTTGAATGACAGAGATGTGGAGTTGGGCAAAGTGTTTGTGCCGATGAAAATCAGTGTTATCCGAGATGCGGAAAACAGCGACAGTATTATCAAGGCTATTTCGACCTCGGCCAACAGCCAAACTGCAATAAAAAATTCCGATTTCACTGCCAATGAACCGTATTTGGTAGACTTGGAGAAATACAGCCGCTCAGAATGGGTGCCAAATGGTAATACCAAACCTATATGCAAATGGTACTTTGAGCGTACTCGCGGTCAATATCTTGACCAACTTGCTCAGCTTAGCGGCTTTAACGAAAAGGCTTTCAAAAGAGAGTATCCCAAGAATCAAAAGATTACCAAGACAGATATTGCTAAATACGAAGCTTCATGGAACATGATGCCTTATAACGTATGTCGTGGTGCAGAGAAAAACTATACTATCTTTGTGTCAGACATCAAGCGAGACAAGCCGGAGGTGACAGCCAACTACTTCAAGCGTGTTATCGCCAAATGTATTTTGTTCAATACAATCGATTCGATTGTAAAATCCAAGAAACTTGGCGGTTACAAGGCAAATATGAACACCTATCTGATGGCTGCCATATCATTCTTGTCAAATAAGAATCTTGACTTGACCTACATATGGGAACACCAAATGGTGCAACAAGATGTTATTGACCGTATAGAAGAATTGGTTCCTATGGTATGGTTACATCTGACGGGTTCTTCTTCGACCGGTGGAAGCCAATCTTCCAACGCTGGTGAATGGAGCAAGAAGCCCGAATGTTGGAATCGTCTCAAACTTAAATTAAGCGAATATGAGAAGTTCGGCCAAGAACTGATGCAAACTGAGACCAACGATGATGGTTCTTGCCTCAATGAAGCACAACAGAACAAAATTCAAGAGGCAGAAGCTATTGAAGCTAACTACTGGTTTTCATTGGCTAATTGGGCAAAGACAAGAGACTTACTCACACCAATGGATCGAAAGGCTGCATTCAATTTTGGCACCATGCGCTCACGTAACAGAGCTTTCAAGTCTTTAAAACAGGCGCAATATGCCTTAAAGATTGTGGCAAAAGCCGAGGAACTTGGTTTCCAAGGATAAAATTATACTATGGCAACAACAATATATACATATGGTATTCTTAGCCGGTGACGGTTCGTTAAGCAAGACCGAGGTACAATACCTTGAGTGTCTTGCCTACAAGAAGGCATGTGAGATGAATTCGTTTAATCTTTCGGAGAATACCACAATAATTACTTCCTGAATGATGTGCTGACAAGTGGAGATGGAGTAATTTTGTGGTTTGTTTCGAATGGAATAGAACCAACATCATAAAAGTCCTTGGTATAGCCAAGGCTTTAAGATGGATATTTGGAATTATAAAAGAATGAACAATTAAAATGACCAATACAACTGACATACAGAACACTTCTGAAAACATTGATTTTAAAGGCAAGTCATGGGTGGATCGAGAATTCGCATTTCCTGATAGAACCATCCGTTTGGCCACGTCCTTCAGTGGAATCGGTGCGATAGAATATGCCATGCGTAGATTGGGGCTGAAATCAAAAATAGTATTTGCTGGCGATATTGATGCAAACTGCAAGAAGTCATACTTCGCCAATTATGAGATAAAAGAAGAACAATGGCATAATGACATTCATGATTTCGATGCTAAGCCATATCGTGGAAAAGTAGACCTGTTTGTAGGTGGAGCCCCTTGTCAAGCCTTCTCTATAGTTGGAGAACAGCGAGGATTTGAAGATACTCGCGGTACTCTATTTAGAGAATTTGCCCGTGTGGTAAAAGAGTGCCAGCCTAAGGTTTTTATATTCGAAAACGTACAGGGGCTCTTTAAGCATGACAGTGGAAGAACATGGGAAGTAGTATATAATACGTTCCGTGACTATTGCGGTTATGATGTACACTATCAGCTTCTTAACGCTAGAGACTATGGTATTCCCCAGACAAGGGAAAGATTATATTGCATTGGGTTTAGAAAGGCGACCAAGTTTAAATATCCTGCACCGATTCCTCTAAGATACAAGATGTACGATTTTTTGGAGGACTATGCTGCAGGAGAATATTACGATGCTGACCGTAGTGTAAAATTGCTGACTCCAAACGGTGACCAACGAGAAGAACTGTTGAATGGGGTTAAACCTGAAGATTTTAACGAGTTCATATTCCCGATTAGAGAAGTAGATGATAAATATTATTTGTCAGAGAAAGTCGCCAAATATGTTCTCTGCCCAGGAACAAAGAGTTTTAAAACTCCTATAAAGACGGATTTGGATGTCGCACGACCATTGCTCCAATCTATGCATAAAATGCACCGCGCAGGGGTTGACAATTATGTCACTTACAATAAAGCCAAAGGCATTGATGGACTAAGGAAACTCACTCCAAGAGAATGTCTAAGACTAATGGGATTTAAAGACGATTTCAAACTTGTCGTGAGCAATACTTCTGCTTACATGGAGGCTGGAAACAGCATAGTCGTAGATGTGCTTATTGCCTTGCTAAAGCAGATGGACATTACAAAATATGGCATAGATAATGAAGAATAGATTCGCAGACATACAAAATACAAAAGCCAATATAGACACCGAAACAGATTGGCGTACTCTACAGTTCTCCCACCCGGAAAGGACTGTACGACTCGCAACATCTTTCAGTGGCATAGGGGCTATAGAACATACTTTTCACCGTTTGGGTCTGAATTGCCAGATTCAGTTCGCAGGAGACATTGACCCTAACTGCAAAAAAGCATATTTTGCCAACTATGGCATTTCCGAAGAACAATGGCATAACGACGTACACGACTTTGATGCCAAACCTTACAAGGGTAAGGTGGATTTGTTCGTTGGCGGTGCTCCATGTCAGGCTTTTTCCCTAAGAGGAAAGCATGGCGGTTTTGAAGATACACGAGGAACTCTATTTAGAGAGTTCGCACGTATTGTAATCGAATGCCAACCCAAGGTCTTTATCTTTGAGAATGTTAAAGGTATGCTTAGCCATGATAAAGGACGCACATGGCGTGTAATCAAAGAAACCTTTGAGAACGATTGTGGATATCAAATCTACTATCAAGTTCTTAATGCAAAGGATTATGGAATTCCGCAAAGCCGTGATAGAATTTATTGTATTGGTTTCAGAAAAGAGACCGACTTTAAATATCCGGCACCTATAGAATTGACATCTTCTGTATATGATTATTTGGAACAATGTGTTGATAAGAAGTACCTTCTCAAACAAAAAGGTGCCCATTTCATAACAAGAAGTATCAATTACCAGAAGAGTTATACCCAAGTAAATGGAGATGTAGCACTTTGCCAAAAAAGGAATCAGCAGTTTAATTGGCATGGGGATTTCATTTTTCATCCGCAACTAATAGAGGACTCTTCAACTCCGAAAACAGACGAAACACTATTCAATGTATCTGATTATGAAGAAGAGTATTATTCTGAAAAGAATCCTGAGAAGTATGCTCTTGATGTGTCGGATATGAAGTCTGCATGTATGATGCCAGTAAATGAAAACCAAATAAATTCAAAAACAGGGCGCTTTAGAAAACTAACGCCACGGGAGTGCCTCAGGCTAATGGGCTTTGATGACACTTTCAAGATTGTTGTTTCTGACACAGAAACTTACAAACAGTCCGGCAACAGCATAGTAGTTAATGTATTAATGGCTTTGTTAAAACAAATGGATATCACACAATATGGAACAGATGTACAATGATAAAATGCAAGCTATTGGCTATAACCAGTTGGTTTGCGACATTTTTTTGAACTGGGAAGATGTCAAAGATGAGATATTGTTACCTGACCGCAAACTCGGTTCTGGTAATGGTACTGTTCATGTCTTTCTTGGGGCTGCAGATGCAGCTCTTCGTACAGAGTTTGTCAAGTATTATACTTCTGTTGAAAAAGGCGAAGATACGTCGGTACAAGCCGTTAAGGTTAAACATGTATTTACTAAGAGTAATGTGCTTAGTATGCTGGGGTACGTTTGTCAATATTACAAAGCAAAAGGTGAAGACTACGATGATGTCGTCAATTCCATATTGGGACAACTGGAAGCCTTCACAACATCTGATGGGCTTATAACGACCGAATCGCTTTTCAAGTTATCTACGGGCTCTAACAAACTACGTCCATACTTTAAACAGTTTGACGATAAAGGAGCTTTCCATAAGGTGATTAGACAACTACTATTGCCTCAATCTGCATACAAGATTTCTTTATACAAGAATAGTCTAAACGAATATGCAGCCTTTTGGCTTATCGGATTTTCAGAATTGAATGATTTTGAAGCTGATTCGTCCAAGGCATATTTGCAAGATGCATCAAAAGTAAAAAAAGAAACATGCCATCTTCAGCAAATATTCTATGGCGCACCTGGTACAGGCAAGTCGTATACAATCAACCAAGATACGGAAGGTGAGGATGTAATCCGTACCACATTCCATCCAGACACTGATTACTCTACTTTTGTTGGCGCTTATAAGCCGACGACGATAGAGGAAGAGGTGATGACCGTAATAGGCACAAAGGCTGTGCCTGTAGAGAATGCCGATGGTTCGCACCGCAAAGAGTCGAAGATAGTGTATGAGTTTGTGCAGCAAGCATTTCTCCAAGCATACGTTGCGGCTTGGAAGAAGTATGCCGAAGCCAATGGAGAGGAGCCTCGCAAGCAATTTCTGGTGATTGAAGAAATCAACCGCGGCAACTGCGCTCAGATATTTGGTGATTTGTTCCAATTGCTCGACCGCAATGCGCAAGGTTTCTCCGACTATCCCATCACAGCCGATGCCGACATGAAGCGTCAGCTGAAGAAGGCCTTTGTCGGATTGTCGTTGGCAGAGACAGACAGTATCAATGCCATGTACAAAGGGCGCGATGTGTGCCGTGAAGTTCTTGAGGGTGACATCCTTCTCATGCCGGGCAACCTCTACATCTGGGCCACGATGAACACCTCCGACCAAAGTCTGTTCCCTATCGACTCTGCCTTCAAGCGTCGTTGGGACTGGACCTATCGCCCAATCTCTGATGCAAAAGAAGAATGGAAAATCAAAGCCGACGGCAATCTCTATGACTGGTGGACATTCCTTGAGAAAATCAACGATAAGGTTGGCTCGCTCACCAATAGCGAAGACAAGAAGCTTGGTTACTTCTTCTGCAAGGCTGACAGCGAGAATATAATCTCTGCCGACACATTCGTGGGAAAGGTTATTTTCTATTTGTGGAATGACGTGTTCAAGGACTATGAGTTTGGTGACACTATCTTTGATGATGGCAAGGGTGGCAAACTCACCTTCGATAGGTTCTATGTGGCTGATACAGCTGGCAAAACAAAGATTATAGAAGACAATGTTACACTATTCTTAAAGAATTTAGGCGTAGTACCGATAGATGTGTTTGAAGATGATTTTAGCGAGTCAGATGATTCGGACATAGACGAAGACAATAATGAAGGCGATACCAATGATGGGAAAATTCGTCTTACGGTAAAATTCCCTGACGGAACTTTCATCTCGGGCAATACTAAGTTTGATTCCTATTTTAAGGCATTAAAGAAGATTGGTCTTGATAAAGCTGAAAAGATTGCTTCCGAAAAGAGGTATCAACGGCATGAGTGTGCCCTCATTTCGAAAGCAGAGGAACAAGATATCTTGAATTCAGCACATTATTCTTACGTAGAGGAACAGGGCTTCTACATAGTAAAAGGCATGAACGGCAAAACTATGAGGAATATGCTTATATTGCTCTCACAACGATTAAATCTTCAGCTTGAAGTAAATTACGAATGAGAATACTTATAGAAGAATACCAGTACAACGTCGCCGATGTGAAAGACATTCTCCAAGGCATAGATGCTTTGGAGAATGTCGAGGGACGTGTGTCCATACACTATGTAGGGTATTACTATAACACACTGCTGAAAGATTGTGTATTCATTCTGCCAAAGGTACTGTTGAAGGACGTTGACGGGGCGGAGCGTGTATTTGGCAAATATCGTCCTGAGGACATTGCCAATCTTGACGTTAAGAACCCACTGGAACCCGAGGAGCGAAACTTTATCTATAAGTTTGCCGTGTGGATATACCGTGCCATCGTGGTATTCAAGAATGACAAGCGCAACGATACTGATATAGTCTATCATCAAAAGATAGCCCAAGTGGGTACAGGTTCACGCCGTCTGAGCAACACGTATCTCGACATATTGCTGTCGCTGATACAGTTCAGTCGTGACAACCAAAGCTTCTTCTTCTTCATCGTGAAGAACCAACATAGCGGACTGAACAAGATCAACTGGACACGCACAATAGCATCCTCCAATGCCATTGTGCAAAATGGACAGCCCATTTATCTCAATCCTGTCAACAAAAAGCGCCGCATCAACTTTGACGAGGAACTGCTCATCATATTCTTCTCCATCCTTAACTATATTGGTGACACTTATGGTTTCCCCAAGGAGATATGTTGCCAGTATCAGCTAATCACTGGCAAGCGTTTTGAGACATATATTAATGGTTTCGGCAAGACACGTCTCCATCAAATCAAGTACAAGTATTTCTCCGACAAAGCCCTGCAACTATGGAATCTCTGTTATGCTTTCTTTGAACAAAGTAAGCAGGTGTATGTAAGCACCGACCGCCGAGAGTACTTGCTCGTAAAAAACTTTTATATTGTCTTTGAGGCAATCATTGATGAACTTATTGGCGATAATCCTCTGCCTGACGGTATGGACAAACGTCAGGATGATGGCAAGATTGTAGACCATCTCTTCACGGCTGCCAGTCTGACGGAAAGCGAACTTCAGCAAAACGATATTGATGCACGCCAAACGTATTATATCGGTGATTCCAAGTACTACAAAATGGGACACGAATTGGGGCGTGAGTCGATATACAAGCAGTACACCTATGCTCACAATGTCATCCAGTGGAACCTCAACATATTCAACGGGCTGAATGATACAGTGAAGACTTCGCATGTACGGTTGCGTGACGAGAAGACAGAAGGCTATGACATCATTCCAAACTTCTTTATCTCAGCCAAGCTGGATGACCAATTGCGTTATGACGATGACGGCATTGAGAAGACCGATCGTAAGAAGAACAAGCATAAGAATGTGCAGTTCATGAACCGTCTGTTTGACCGCGACACCATGCTGCTGTTCCACTACGATGTCAATTTCCTGTACGTCCTCTCGCTCTATGCCCGCGACAACGTCAGCCAAAAGGCGGCATGGAAGATCTGCATACGAGAACGTTTTCGCAGAGAGATACAGGAGTGGCTTCAGAACGACTATGACTTCTATGCCATGCGGGCAAAGCCCGGCGTGGACGATGCGGCATACATCAAGACCCATTTCCAGCAGGTATTGGGCAAGATGTACGCACCTTTCGCCCAGGACAAGCACATCTATTCTCTTGCCTTGGAGAATGGTGCTCCGTACAAAGCAGAAAACGATGCGCTAATCACCGAACTTCGCCAGCACTTCTTTGTAGAACCATGTGCTTTGGGGCAAAACCCACTTGAAGTACTGCCCGAGGTTTCCGCAGTCGGCACAGGCGTTATGCCGACCGATGCCAGTGAAAAGAATGTGCTCACATGCCTCGTCAGGAAGACGGACGACAACTTCAGGAACTATTTCGAGCACAATGGAAAGAGCTACATCATGGAGCGCATTCCTACCATCAATCTTATGGGTATCAAATATCTGTTGCCCATGGTTGGCGGTATGATTGACGGTTACTACGAGATTGAGCGCATGGCTTTTGTGGACAACAAAGGTGTGCCAGGATTGCGCCTGCGATTGGGCGAATACCACCACATCGGTGATAAATGGGTACATATATACCGCACAAAGATGCAGCCTGGTGAACTTATATCACTGAACTACACCATAAAAATGTATAACGAATAAGATACTAATGACTATGGAAGACGGACAAATACGTTCAAGAGCGAAAAAGAAACTCATTCGGGTTACTTTTCCCGATGGAGAAGTGATATGCTACAACAATGCCACTTCTACTATGATAGCGGCATTGAACAAAATCGGTTCAGACAAGTTTCCTGCCATCAATCTGGAGCTGTGTCATCTTCCCTTATTGTCAAAGGAGATATATCCCCAGTACAAAGAGTGGATGAAGCCTGTCTGCGACGGATGGTACCTCAATGCCCAATCAAACTCCGATAACAAGTATCTGCAATTGCGCTCAATCAGCGACCAGCTCTCTTTAGGACTGGTTGTAGAACTTGGAACAGACTTCGAGACTCAAGTTAATCCCAACAAGGAGAAAAAGAGTCGAACGAAGGACAAGCTTTTGGTGAAGTTCCCTGATGGTGAATTTGTAGCAAACGATAGTGCGCTTGATACCTATCTTGAAACGATATGGAAACTGGGTGTTGACGATATAATGCGTAAGCATCTGACTTGGGGTGACAAGGATCTCATCACTACAAGCCAAGTAGCCAACGGACAGATACAAGTAGGTGAAAGGCGTTGGGTGATGGTACCGAACATGACGAAAGATAAGGCAAAGTTGCTGCGCGTTGTGGCGGCAATGCTTCGTATCAATCTTGAAATTTCAATCATTTGACATGCTATATTCCGGGCTTAATCAACATAACAGTAATCTCAGAGAGCATCAGATAGAGGCTAAGGGCAAGATATTTGATGCTTGGGATAAGTATGACTCTGTCATGTTACAAATGCCAACTGGCACAGGCAAGACCTATCTGTTCACGTCCATTGTGAACGACTTGCTTGCCGCCTATAAGGAAGCGCATCACGACATTCATATTCTAGTCGTTGCCCACAGAATGGAGTTGCTTGACCAAATTTCAGCAACGCTGTCAAGATTTGGTATTGCCCATGGATTTATCCAGGGCGCGAGGGAACAGCACTTGTGGAAACGGGTGCAAGTGGCAAGCATCATGTCCTTACTGACAGAGAAGAACTATTACAACACACTCCGTCAGAAGTTTGACTATATCATTGTGGACGAAGCACATCATTCGTTGGCTGACACTTATATCAAACTCTTTGAGCTGTTCCCCGATGCGAAGAAACTGGGAGTGACTGCTACGCCCTGGAGACTGAACCACGAATCCTTTCGCAGTTTATATCAGACGCTTATAGTTTCACCTCAAATATCCTGGTTTATTAGCCACAACCTGTTGGCAGACTTCGATTATGTGAGCATAAAGCCTGACTCTGACACCCAGCGATTGGTAGACTGCTCTGAGGTGGCTGACACCGGTGATTTTGCCAATGCAGACCTCGACAATACTTTCAACACCCAGCGCATACGCTCAAAATTGTATGAATCTTACAAACGGTTTGCCAATGGAAAGAAAGGTATTATCTATGCAATCAACAAACTTCATGCATCGAAGATAGCTGAACTATATTGTAGTCATGGCATCAAAGCTGTGGCCATTGACTGCGACACGCCCAAAGAAGAACGTCAAGAGATGATTGCACAGTTCAAGTCTGGAATGATAGCAGTTTTGGTGAATGTGGAGATATTCACCGAAGGCTTTGATTGTCCTGACGTGAGCTTCATCCAACTGGCACGTCCAACTAAGTCATTGGCCCTTTATTTACAACAAGTGGGGCGAGGCTTACGTATAGTGGAGGGCAAGAAGAAAACCATCATTATTGATAATGTAGGTCTATACAACTATTTCGGTTTGCCTGATGCAAATAGAAAATGGTTATATCATTTCAATGGACATGATGATGTAGAGCACACTTCAAGTAGCCGAAAAGATTCTCTTACATTGGGGAAAGAAAACTATGAATTTGACGAGAATAGAATAACTGAAGACAATGAAGAAATGATGGTAGTAAGAGGAGCTTTAGGAAATTTTCCTACGATTGGCTTTAAAGAAGAATTGGTTTCCGTACCACCTTCTGTTGAAGAAATATCACTATGTGACTATTATCTAATAAGAGGCAACTGTGACAAGTTCAAGTTTTATCCTTTCGTCAAAAAGAGAGGTAAGGTTACTGGAGCTGTTGTAAACTGCATTTATGAATATGATGCAAAACTGCGCCCAATATTATTCACGGATAATACGACTGAAAATGTCAAGATAATAAATGGTGAAACAAAACTGCAAACAATCATTGCCTTCTCTGCTATGCTACTGAGAATGACAGTGAACGAGATACTTGATCTTGAAAATCTGTGTCATATATCCCAAACAGAAACTGTTAAGGAAGCTGGATTGTTTGATGTTTTGAAAATGATATCAAAAATTCAGTTGTGAACAATGTATTCAGCTATTATCTGATTCCTCAAATAATCCAAACTCTCAAGAGATAATATTTCATTGTGTATTATTCAGAAGTTTTCAGAAATAAGCTGTATATCTTAACTGAAAAGTATTAATTTTGTGGATTATAACCAAATAATATACAATGAGAAAATCAATACTTACATTAGTCCTTACATTACTCGCTGGAGTGTTGTTCGCACAGCAACCTGCAAGAGTTGCTGTTGCTGAGGGCACTTTGGAAGGCATCAACGAGTCTGGCATCAAGACATTCAAGGGCGTACCCTTTGCAGCACCTCCTGTAGGCGACCTACGCTGGAAGGCGCCTCAGCCAGTGGAGAAATGGCAGGGCGTGCGCCAAGCCAAAGAGTTCGGTCCCAACCCTATGCAGGAGAATATCTTCGGCGACATGAACTTCGGTACGAAGAAGATGAGCGAAGACTGTCTGTATCTTAACATCTGGACTCCTGCAAAGACAATGGACGAGCACCTGCCGGTTCTTATCTATTTTAATGGTGGCGGACTGATGGCTGGCAGTGGCAGCGAACCTCGCTATGCCGGTGACGCCATGGCTCGTAAGGGCATTATCTCCATAACAGCCAACTATCGTGAGGGCATCTTCGGCTACTTCGCTCATCCGCAGCTCTCTAAGGAGACCACATACAAAGGCTCAGGCAATTATGGCTTCCTCGATCAGGTGGCTGCCATAAAATGGGTAAAGGACAATATTGCTGCGTTCGGTGGCGACCCCAATCGCATCACCATCGTAGGCGAGTCGGCTGGCTCGATGTCGGTAAGCGCACTTATGGCTTCGCCTTTATGCCAAGGACTGTTCGCCCAGGCAATGGGATCAAGCGGTTCGGTGGTAGGAATGAAGAAGGTTTCTACGCTTAAAGAAGCTGAGGCTAAAGGCTTGCAATTGACTAAAAAGATAGGTTGTAGGGACATCAAGGACCTACGTGCTATGTCTGCTGAAGAACTGATGAAGAAAGCCAATGTGAAAAGCGTTCCTATATATAATGTAGACGGTTACTTCTGGACCAAGCAGCCTTACGATGTGTTCGCAAATGGCGAACAGACCAAGGTGCCTTTGCTCATCGGTGGCAACAATCAGGAGATGAACGCGATGGCTGTTCTCTACGGAAAGGCTCCCACGGTGGAGAACTTGAAGAATGCGGTTAAAGCCACTTTCGGCGACGCTACTGACGAACTCTTCAAGCTTTATGGTCTCAACACCGATGCAGACGTGATGGGACAACCGGGCAACGAGCTCGCTGGCGACCTCTTCCTTGATTACTCTACATGGAAGTGGGGCAACATGCACAAACTCACTGGTGGTCAGCCTGTTTATCGCTACCGTTATTGCCATCCGCGTCCTGACATGGTGTTGAAGGATAAGGTGGCTGGCCTTGCCGGTGGAGTTCAGGAAAAGACTTCTGACACTCCTGCTGCTCCGCGTGCTCTCGGTGCTGTCCACTCAGCCGACATTGAGTATGCGATGGGCACACTGCCTACCAACCGCGTATACGACTGGCAGCCTGAAGACTACGTCGTGTCTGAAATCTTCAGCAATTACTACGTAAACTTCGTAAAGACCGGCAATCCCAATGGTCTTGGTCTCGTTGACTGGCCCACCACCAGCGGCAAAGCCATCGCTCCGGTTCTCCAGATTGACGTTAACACATTCGTAAAGGAAGACCCGAACATGGAGAAGCGTTACGAGATAATGGACGGTTTGTTCTGGAAGTAAACATTTGTTTAATTCTCGTATAATTTCTTGCAAAAGTTTGATTATTCTGATTTAACCCAAATCGGTCATTAGAAAAAGCTTCTTGTCATTTTCTAATGACCGATTTGGGTTTATTGTTATTTGTCGCAGGTGTTCTGCGAGTTGTCATTTCCTTACTTCACCTCGAACTTTCCGTTCTGGTCCACAACGTAGGTCTTGCCTGTTCCGCCCACTCTTACGCTGATGCTGAAGAGGGTGGAGGTGGCTTCGATGTTCACGTTGCTGCCCTTCGGCAGAGTGGCGAGGTCTGAGTCGGTGACACCGAGGAGAGCCGTCGAGCTGGTGAATGCGCCCTGCTTCTCGCGGTTGTCAAGCTGGGCGTAGAACATTGCCCACAGCAGCTTGTATGCTTCCATGTTGTAAGGGCAGCGGAACTCTTCTGTCTCTCCGCCTACGTTCTTGTCAGAGAACTGCAGGAAGCCCCACTGGTTAGGAGCATGCATGTTTATCTCTCCGGTTGGAGTCCATACCCAGTTTTCTTCCGGTCCGCCCTTCTTCAGCCATTCCACGCGTGAGAAGTTCAGTCGCCAGATGTTTCCTGCAACCAACGGATTGGTGAAGTTGCGTGTTATGGCCTTATGTGGGATAGCCATCTCCACGGTCCATGAGCGGTCTTTGTCCTTCTCCTTGTTCAGCGTGCCGTCGTGCGATACGGCGAGCTTCAGTCCCGGGCAGTCCCATTGAACGTAGAAGTTGCCGCCAGAGCGGTAGGCACGGTCAAGCATAAGGTCGAACACCACGCCGCGTGCGTTGTTCTCAATCTCGAAATAGTTCTGTCCGTCGCCCGTCGGGTCGATAAACACCTCGAAGTCGTTTTCGTGATAGATGATGGTGTCACGCTGTGTGAAGTGTCCCACGATGTTTGGCTCCTCCATAACGGCAGCTATGTAGAGATAGTCGTTGTCCCACATCATGCGAGCCTTGGTGTCGTAGATGGGCTTAGGGAATCCCTCTCCGCTGATGTCTACGAACGACTCCGTGTCGGCAGCCTTGTTCCATGAACGCTCGTTCAGCTTGCCGTCTATCTTTATTTTCTCCGTAGTGCGGTAGCACACGTAGTTACGTGGTGTTGACAGACGCTGTGCGTATTTCTTAAGCAGTCCGTCCTGTGCGAAAGCCGCTGCTGTTGAGGAAGCGGCAATCAATGTAGCGATTAAGAATTTTTTGTTCATTATGTTTTTAGTTAGAATATTCCGTTGAATTTGGCGTAGTTCTTGTCTTTTGCCACTCCCATAATCAGGAACCAGTCAATGATGGTCCATATACCGCATCCTCCGCATGTTATAAGTTTTAGTACGCCCAACATTGTGTCGCCTACGAAGAAGCGGTCGATGCCGAATTGTCCGAGGAAGATGGATATGAGAAGAACTATTGTCGGGTCTTTTGACTGTGCCAAACGTATGGATGCCTCAGAATAGTCCATGTTCTGAAGCTGTGTGTGCATGCTGTGCAGCGAATAGTCGGGGAATCTTCCGCCATACATAGCTATAAGTTGGCTTGCTTGATCTTTTTCCATATTTTTTTATTTTTACATGTTTATGTTAGTTTCTTATATGTCCAGAATGTTCCTTACGACAAACCATATACAGAACGTAATTATGTATAGCCATACGGCTGTCTTTCCCTCGAATATCTCCGTCATGCGGTCCTTAATCCGTGACTGCGGCAGGTAATAAGCCGTCACCACGCACATGGCATAGGGTAGGGCATAGACGAGGTAGTAGTTGTATGCCAGAGCTTCCCTCACGTTACCGTTGGTCAATGCGTGGATAAACCGCTGTATGCCGCAGGCAGGGCAGCTCAGTCCGGTAATGAGCTTCACCGGGCATTTCGGCCAAAACCAATAAGCAGTCGGACTGAAGCGATAGAGTATCAGTCCGACTGCCAAAGCTAATGCGAGAAATGTGTACTTATTAGTCAATAGCCGCATCTAATACAAAGAAATAGACAGCCATGTATACTACTTGAATAACGAGACCTGTAATGATGCCGATTGTGCTCCACTTCTTGGCTTCGTTAGCTGAATTCACAGCTTCGTTATACATTCCTGCCATGTAGAAGCCATTCACCTTTGATGCTTTTATGATGGCGTAGATGCCGAACGGAAGGCAGCAGCATACTGTGCAAAGGATAGCCATCACCATGTTGTTGTCTGGTTTTGGCATCTGAGAGTTGTTGTCTTGTGGCTGTGTGGTTTGGTTTATTTGTTCCATAAGGTCTAAGGAGTGGATCAGAAGGTTTCGTCGTAGCATGTGCTGATCCTTTACGTCATGCCACGGCAGTTGGTATAATTGTTTTATGTGGGTGTCAGTTTTTATTTCTCCAGTAGGTCAGGGCGCAGCGTCTTTGTGCGTTCCATTGCCTGCTCCATTTCCCAGTTCTTTATCTTCGCCTCGTTGCCGCTAAGCAGAATCTCGGGCACCTTCCATCCCTTATAGTCTGCTGGGCGAGTATAGATGGGGGCTGAGAGCATGTCGTCCTGGAAGCAGTCGCTCAGTGCGCTCTGCTCGTCGCCAATCACTCCCGGCACTATGCGTACGATGGCGTCCGCCATGATGGCAGCAGCCAGCTCGCCGCCAGTAAGCACATAGTCGCCGATGCTTATCTCGCGGGTGATGAGATGGTCGCGCACTCTCTGGTCGATGCCTTTGTAGTGTCCGCAGAGGATGATTATGTTCTCCTTCATTGAGAGGTCGTTGGCGATGTGCTGGTCAAACTTCTCTCCGTCTGGCGACGTGAATATCACCTCATCGTAGTGGCGTTCGGCTTTCAGCGCCGAAATGCAGCGGTCTATAGGCTCACACTGCATCACCATGCCGGCGAAACCTCCATAGGGATAGTCGTCCACCCTGCGCCACTTGTTCGTCGAGTAGTCGCGCAGGTTATGGAGGTGTATTTCTGCCAAGCCCTTCTTCTGGGCTCGTGCCAATATCGATTCGTTTACGAAGCCCTCAAGCATTTCGGGCAGTACGGTTATGATGTCTATTCTCATACGTGCAAATTTACATATTTATGTTCGAATAGACAAGATTAGAAGCGTCAAATGTTAATATAAATGTATAACTTTGCATCATATTATTAACATATACAAATTTAAATATAATAATGAGAAAGATTTTGACATTCCTCTGCCTGTTCTTTTTTATGTTGCAGGCTGGTGCGCAGGCACGCAAGACCGTCGCTATTCTTGGCGACTCGTATTCCACTTATCAGGGCTTCATTCCCTCAGGTCAGGCTTGCTGGTATAAGATACCGGCAAAAACAAATATGACGGATGTGTGTGATGTGGAGCAGACTTGGTGGTGGCAGGTGATAAAGGAAGGCGGATACAAGTTGGGCAAGAACGAGTCGTACTCAGGTGCCACTATCTGCAACACCGGATACAGCGGCAACGACTATACTGACCGTTCCTTCGTGACGCGCTGCACCCGTCTGGGCAATCCTGACATCATCCTTATTTGTGGCGGCACTAACGACTCGTGGGCTGGCGTCAAGATGGGCGAATACAAGTATGCGGGTTGGACCAAGGCAGACCTCTATAAATTCCGTCCGGCTATGGCGAAGATGCTGTCCGACATCCGCCATCATTATCCCAACGTGGACGTCTACTTCATCCTCAATTCCGAGTTGAAGGAGGAGATAAACACTTCCGTGGATGAAGTGTGTGCCCATTACGACGTGCCCGTCATCAAGCTCGTCGACATCGACAAGAAGAGCAGCCATCCTTCCATCAAGGGCATGCGTAGCTTCGCTGACCAGGTGCTGAAGGTGATAAAGAAGTAACGGGCGGGATGGGGAGCAAATGCTTATCGCTCCTCGTCCACTCCAAGTCCGAACAGCGCAAAGTCGCCCTTTAGCGGGTCGTCGGGAAATATCTCCAGCATGGCGTCTGTCAGTCGTCGTGCCGTTCCCATCGACGCTGTGCGACTCTTCAGCAGTCCCATGCGCAGCGACTCCTGCACTACGTGCGTGTCGAGGGGCATGATGAGCGTGCGACGGTCCATGATGTCAGACCACATACCGAGGTCAACGGGCGACCCGTCGCGCACCATCCATCTCAGAAACATGCATATACGCTTGCATGCCGACTTGGCGTTCTTGGGTATGATGGCGTTAGCCTCATGCTCTGCAAAGTACGCGCAAATGGCCTCCACCGCTTCAATGCCGGTGGAGGCATTTTTGTTTACGTACGCCTTCAGCGATCCGTGCTCGCTGATAAGGCTTGCGAGTGTGCTGAGTGTGGTGTGCATGTCGTGGAAGGTGTAAAGGCGGTAGAAGCAGTCTGTGGTGTCGGGCAGCGCTTCCTCCCATCTGCCTGAGCCTATCCATTCATACGGATTGCCCTCAGAGGCATCCAGCAAATACTGTATCTTGCCGAAAAACTGCTTGCGTGATCCGTAGCTGAGGCATGAGGCAATGAAAGCCATAGTCTCCTGATTGGCGTCTCCGCTGACTTTGTGCATGAACTGGCTGGGGTCGGAAGCGAGGAAGGCTTCCGTCTCATACTTGTCTGCCAAAAACTTTATGTGGTCCGTTGTTGCTTTGTCCATAACTGATGTGATTTTAATATTTTGGAACGGGGTGATGGTTATTATCTGAAAACTTGATGAAATGTAGTTCGGTTAAGAGCAAAAAAAAAGCGATAACCTTCACAGGCGACCGCTTCAAATCTTCAATAGGTATTAGTCTTTCTTTAAGGTAAAAAGATTGTTTTCAGGATAACTGATGCAAAGTTATCGTTTTTTTTATTACTGACAAACTTTTTCTTGATTTATTTTAAGAAATTCTTGATTTTTTCTTCGTGTTCCCACACATTTTAAATTAATTATTGACAAATTTATGTAAACGTTTGCGGATTTTTTTTGTTGTGGAAGTCTGCGTTTTGACTTTAATCATTATTTTAAATAAGAAATGTGTCATAAAGTAAATTTTCTGTATAAAAATGTGACGAAATAAAATATTTTTCGTACTTTTGCAGTCGTAAAAGAATTTAAAGGCAGCAGAGGCGCTTCTGTTGCGCATTTTAAGATAGATATAGTTTGAATTTTAGAAAAGGATAATAATCATATTAATCAAAAACACCAACAAAAAACAATGAAAGCAACAGAAATCGTAGAGCGTCTTAACCAGCGCTTCCCCAACGAGCCTGAGTACATCCAGGCTGTGAGCCAGGTTCTCGGTACCATTGAGGATGAGTATAACCGCCATCCCGAGTTCGACCGTGCCAACCTCATTGAGCGTCTTTGCATACCTGACCGCATCATCTCCTTCCGTGTGACATGGGTGGACGACAAGGGCAACGTGCAAACCAATATGGGTTATCGCATTCAGCACAACAACGCCATCGGTCCGTACAAGGGCGGCATTCGCTTTCATTCTTCCGTCAATCCCTCCATCCTTAAGTTCCTTGCCTTCGAGCAGACCTTCAAGAATGCGCTCACCACGCTGCCGATGGGAGGCGCCAAGGGTGGTTCCGACTTCTCTCCGCGTGGCAAGAGCAATGCTGAGGTGATGCGTTTCTGCCAGGCTTTCATGAACGAGCTTTATCGTCACATCGGTCCTGACGAGGACGTTCCGGCTGGCGACATCGGCGTAGGCGGTCGTGAGGTCGGCTATATGTTCGGTCAGTATAAGAAGCTCACCCATACTTTCGTCGGCGTGCTTACCGGTAAGGGACAGGAGTTCGGCGGATCGCTCATCCGTCCCGAGGCTACGGGTTACGGCAACGTATATTTCCTTGAGAACATGCTCTGGACCCGCGGCATCGAGCTTGCAGGAAAGCGTGTCCTCGTGAGCGGCTCGGGCAATGTGGCTCAGTACACCGTGGAGAAGCTCATCCAGCTTGGTGCCGTGCCCGTGACATTGTCTGATTCTGACGGTTATATCTACGATCCGGACGGCATCGACGCCGAGAAGCTTGCCTATGTGAAGGAGTTGAAGAACGTGGAGCGCGGTCGTATCCGTGAGTATGCTGAGGAATACGGCGTAAAGTACGTGGCTGGAGCACGTCCTTGGGGCGAGAAGGCAGACATTGCCCTTCCGTCTGCCACACAGAACGAGATTGACGGCGACGACGCACGCACGCTTGTTGCCAACGGTGTGATTGCCGTTAGCGAGGGCGCCAACATGCCTTCAACGCCGGAGGCCATCAAGGTGTTCCAGGAAGCCGGACTGCTTTATGCTCCTGGAAAGGCTGCCAATGCAGGTGGTGTGGCTGTTTCGGGTCTTGAGATGAGTCAGAATTCGGAGCGTCTCCGCTGGAGCAGCGAGGAGGTGGACGCCAAGCTTCACGACATTATGAACGACATCCATGCCAACTGCGTGAAGTACGGCACACAGCCTGACGGCTACATCAATTACGTCCGCGGTGCCAACGTTGCCGGATTCCTGAAGGTTGCTAAGGCAATGATGGCGCAGGGAATTGTCTAAAACAGCGCCATTAGTATTTAGAATAAATTGAAGCGAGAGCTCATTTCTGTCGGAATGGGCTCTCGCTTCTTTTGGTATAAGCGCTTACTTCATTTGAAGTAATATTCAGTAAGTTGCTGTTTTCAATTCTTCTATTATACTATCTACGATATATAAGTCGCTCATTAGGTAGAGTAGTGAGCGTTCGTCATGTAGCAGCTTGTTTGTTTTGCTCATCTGAAAGATGTCAAAAGCTCTTTCAGGAGTAATGTCCAAGCGTTTTGCCAATTTAGTGCATATTCTACCTATCTTCATCCAAAGTTGAGAGTCTCTTAGCATGACAATTCCTCCTTTCTTGCCAAATCATTTAATGGTTCTGCTTTTAGAAAGCTTAGACTGTTATCAAGTATTTCTTGTGAGATAATGCAAATCTGATTATTTGGTTGATGCTCTGATAATCGTTTTAATGCAAATTCCATAGAAATGTCACCATTTAAATAGTCCTCTATGGTTGTGATAACTCGATCGTCGGCAATGCCACCTTCTACATAGTCGTACTTTCTCCAAGGTTTCTTGCCGTCTCTACTTTTTATTATAAAGTCAAGCCATTCTTCGTCGTATGCTGTAAATACTTTGCATCGGGCATTTTGCTTGATGTAGTTTTCATCCAATTCATATACATTCAGCCATTGTGGTAATCCGATGTTGACAACTCGTGTTGCCCAACTGATTGCTTGTTTGCGGATGTCAGTAATGTAGAATCCCTTGCCAAAATCGAGATTGTCTCGTCCTATATGGCAAAGTGGAGAATCCACAATCCTTGTTGCTCCGTGATATACTTTGCGCATAGTTATTGTTTATTGGTTTGTGCTGCCTCCAGACGATGAAGGGCTTGTAATAGGTCGTTTGTTACATATTCTTTGCTTTGGGTATGTAGAGCGTCAAGATGTGTGGTCAGACCATGTATAAGACCAACTTTTTTTAGCCGTTGATACATTTCCTGACTGCTGCATCCTTCTGCTTGTGCTACCAAGTCCACACACATAGCAGCAAATGCCAGTGTCTGTTGGGTTTTTGCTGTATTCATAATATTGTCACTATATGGTACATTACAAAGATAGCATTTTTGGATTGAAAAATGCTTGGCTTGATAATATTATGTCTATGTTTATACCGCTATTTAACATTTTATGGCTAAATCCTCTTTACTAATAACTTCTCTGCACATGTTTTCTTGCCTGAAACATGTTCTTCATGTCTTCTTGTCAAAAATATGTCTTTCTGTCAACCATGCAAATATTGTCCAAAGAGTAAAAACTTGTTACAAAATAAAAATTGATTATAGAGATTTAGATTGCTGTTTTTATGGTGTTTTACTGTGCAAACAGCACCCCTGCTTAACAATAGCGCCACTTTTACACAGCAATAGTGCCACTATTATAGTGCAAAAGTGGCACTATTGGACTGTAAAAGTGGCGCTATTGTAGTGTAAAAGTGGCGCTATTGCAACCCAATGATGATTGTTTAGCTCAGTCATTCATTGCACATTTTTCTTCTTGGTGGCGTAATCTACAGAGTGTCAATGAGTTATTACTGCACGCTCAAAACTCAAGAATTTCGCACCAAAGATTTCTTAGTGCGTTCAATTCATAGTATTGAGCATCAGAAATGCAAATATTGTCTCGGCAAAACCTCCATTTTATGGCTAAATCCTCTTTATGATGAACGTGCCCAGACGGTGGCTTCTTCCCTTGCGGTTTAGGGTTCGCAGGTGGTAGATGCCGTTGGGAATGCTGGTGATGTTCACGGTGGTGGAGAGGCGCTTGTAGGGGAGTGTGGCTACAGCCGCCCCCTGCATTGTCTCTACGAGCAGATACTGTGCGTCGGTGAGCATGACATCGTCGGGCACTTGCAGGATGCGACCGTCGCACTTCAGCAAGTCGGGGGGCAGCTGCGGAGCTGACGTGTCGTCGGTGTGAGCTTCCTGAAGGGCAATGCTTTCGTTGCCGTAGCGGTCGGTGGCGGTCACGGCGTAATGGCGTCCCTTCTCTGACGGGATGAGCAGTGAGCGTGTCTGGCGGCGTATAGCCACGAGGTTGCGGGCGTCCTTTGTGTCCACGGGATAGGAGGTGGATGAATAGACGTTGAAGAGCATCATGGTGGTGTCCTTCACCTGATGTTGCCATGTCATGCGCATGGCGCCGTCCTTCTGCGTCGTGAAGGTAAGGTCGTATGGCTTTTTTGGGGACGCAGCCTTTGCCCATGTCATCGGCGGGATGAGAGACGGATACGTGCCGTATTCGTCCGTTGCGAAATCGTAGATGCCCTTAGTGTTGTCCGTGAAGAACTTCGATCGGAAATAGGCGTGACCCATGCCGATGTCGCGCAGGAAGAAGAGCTGGCGGGTGATGTCGGTCAATGGCCAGTCTTTCTCTTTAGGCGACATGAAATAGATGCCAAGGCCAGGCACGACAATCCTTCCGTGACTCTGTTCTTTCCAGTCAAGGGCAAAGGGGAAGAAGTTGTTGTCGCGGAAATACATCATCGGGAACAGTTCGTCCATGAGTCCGTCACGCAGCCATGCCACAGCGTCCTGATAAACCGTGTTGTATGCGTCCCATCCATGACTCCAATAGCGTGACGTGTTGTCATACTTGCCAATCGGCGAGCAACTCATCTTCACCCACGGCTTGAGAGTCTTGACGCGCTTTGAGATGGTGCGTACGATGCGTGTGATATTGTCGCGTGCCACGCTCGGGTTCAGCTTCTTCAGCTTGGGCAGATTCTCTGGGTAGCGTATATAGTCGAGGTGGATGCCGTCGATGTCGTAGCCGCGTGTCACCTCCTCGCAGATATCCGCAAGGTAGTTGGCGGTCTGTGCCGACTCGGGGTTCATATATCCGTCTGCCTTTATCCTTATGATGTTGCCCGGCATCTTGCTGCGCAGGCGCTTACATCCGAGTGCGTCCCACTTTCCCACGGGCATTGTCACAATCCATGCGTGTGCCTCCATGCCGCGCTTGTGACACTCGTCGATGGCAAAGCGCAGCGCGTCGTAACCTGGGCTCTTGCCCGGATGTCCGGACAGACATCCGTCCCACGGCTCGATGTTGGAGGGATAGATGACGGTGCCGCGTATGCGGGTCTGCAGCAGCACGGTATTGATGCCCGCCTTCTCCAAGCGGTCAAGTATGGAGCGCAGTTCGTCCTTCTGCTTCTCTATAGACCATACTGACTGGGCGTATGAATGTGGCCAGTCGATGCCGCCGATGGTGGTTAGCCATACAGCACGCACCTCATGCTTTGGCTGTGAGGAGGCGGAAGTGAAAAATGCTGTGGCGAATATTAATGTAGCTAATAAAGTTCTGATAATTCTTTTCATGTGTGGATTGTTTTACTTTTTGGATTACAAAGTTATATATTTCCCGTAAAAAAAACTAAAGGGCTGTCTTATTATTGTCATGTCACATGGATGTGAGTAGAGATATTTTTATTACTTTTGCAATTACAATAACTATATCCATTCATATTTATGAGAAAGAAACTTATTGCGATGGCGGTTGCCCTTCTTACTACGGTAGCCGCAAATGCCCAGTTTGAGGCCGGAAAGGTGTATGTCGGAGGTTCGCTGACGGGGCTTAACATGAAATATACGGGTGCTGACAAGTTTACGCTTGGCGTGCAGGCACAGGCAGGCTATATGGTTTCGGACGACCTTATGCTCCTCGGACAGACTTCATACGAGCGTAGCGGCAATGACGCCGTACCCACCAAGTTTATGGTGGGCGTGGGCGGACGCTACTATATAGAGCAGAACGGCGTCTTCCTCGGTGCCAACTGTAAGTTTCTGCATGCCAGCGGCGGTTATGACGACATCATGCCGGGCGTGGAAGTGGGTTATGCCTTTTTCCTCAGTCGCACGGTGACCGTAGAGCCAGCCATATATTACGACCAGTCGTTCAAGAAGCACAGCGACTTTTCCACAATCGGCCTACGTCTCGGCGTGGGAATATATCTCTTCAAGGAATGATGGAGGAAGCTTATCCGTCGAAACTCCTGGAGAAGGCCGTGGCTGAGTTCTCCAAGCTGCCTGGGATAGGGCGCAAGACATCGCTGCGCCTTGTCCTCGATATGCTGCGCCGTCCCGAAGAGGAGGTCAGCGCCTTTGCCAATGCCCTAACGGACATGCGCTCCAACATAAAGTATTGTCAGGTCTGCCACAACATCAGCGACACCGACATCTGCCCGATATGCGCCGACCGTCAGCGTGACGCCTCCACGATATGCGTTGTGGAGAATATACGTGACGTTATGGCTGTGGAGCATACGCAGCAGTATCGCGGACTTTATCATGTGCTGGGCGGCATCATATCGCCGATGGACGGCATCGGACCGAGCGACATTGAAGTGGACTCACTCGTGGAGCGCGTGGCGAACGGTGGAGTGAAGGAGGTGATACTGGCATTGAGCTCCACGATGGAGGGCGACACCACCAACTTCTATATCTCGCGCAAGCTCTCGGGCTACGACGTGGTGGTGAGCGTCATTGCACGCGGCATATCCGTGGGCGACGAACTGGAATACACCGATGAAGTGACGCTGGGCAGAGCTTTGCTCAACCGCACGGTGATGAATAACGACAACAACGAACGATGAAGAAAACACAACAATCATTGATGGCGACGTACATCGCGTCGCTTGTCATATCGGGCCTTACGGTGGTGCTGTTCGAGACAGAACTCTTGCCTGCCGGCATTCTGAAGAGCGGCGGCAGCGACGAGTTTGTGCTAACGATGGTGATGGAGCTGGTGTCCATCTGCGCCATTCCCTTCATGTTGCGCCTCTTCCGCTTTGAGGCCATACGCAAGAAGCTGGTGTCAGCGGAGGCATTGCTGCGCTTAGGTATGACGCGTCTGCTGGCGCTTTGCCTACCGATGGTGATAAACACCATACTGTATTATCTGTATATGAACGTGGCGTTCGGCTATCTGGCCATTGTCCTGCTGCTGGCGCTCACCTTTATTGTTCCGACCAAGGCGCGTTGCGAGTCGGAGATAAATAAATAATCCAAAAAATCATACATACCATTGAAACTCTCTGTTATAATAGTAAGCTATAAGGTAAGGTTCTATCTGGAGCAATGTCTGCTGGCTGTGGAGAAGGCAACGGAAGGCATTGAGGCGGAGATATATGTCGTGGACAACCATTCCGGCGACGGCACCGTGGAATATATCACCGAACGCTTTCCTGAGATAAACTTCATAAACAGCAACCATAACCTCGGCTTCTCACGTGCCAACAACGTGGCTATAAAGCAAAGCTGTGGCGAGTATGTGCTGCTGCTCAATCCTGACACCATCGTGGCTGAAGACTCCATCCGTGACGTGCTCAGCTTCATGGAAGACCATCCAAATGCGGGTGGGGCAGGAGTGAGGATGCTCTGCGACGACGGACGCTCGGCTATGGAGTCGCGCCGCGGCTTGCCTTCGCCGATGACAGCTTTCTATAAGATGAGTGGTCTGTGCGCCAAGTATCCTAAGAGCCGACGCTTCGGCAAGTACTATATGAGTTATCTCTCGTGGGACGAGCCGACGCAGATAGAGGTGATAAGCGGTGCTTTCTGCATGCTCAGACGCTCGGCGCTGGACAAGATAGGCTTGCTGGACGAAGACTTCTTTATGTACGGCGAGGACATCGACCTCTCTTACCGCCTCTTGAAGGGAGGTTACGAGAACTGGTATCTGCCTTCCGTGATATTGCATTACAAGGGAGAGAGCGCACATAAGTCGTCTTTCCGTTACGTGCACGTCTTCTATGACGCCATGCTGATTTTCTTCCGCAAGCATTACGGCGGCATGAGTCTGCTTGTTTCGCTGCCCGTCAAGACCGCCATCTACGTGAAGGCCACGGCGACGTTCGTGAAGATGCAGATACATTCCGTGGAGAAAAAGCTCGGACTGCTAAGCCATCGGAAACGCATAACGCCACATTATATATTTATAGGATCGCGTAAGGCGGTGGCGAAGTGTCGTCAGATAGCGAAGCGTAACGCCTTGGAAGCCGACTTCTTCGAAGGGCATGCCAACGATATGCCCGACGGACATCTGGGCTTGGATGTGCAGGATGCTGCACGTACGTACGTGGTGTACGACACGGGAGCATACAGCTATAAGGACATATTCGGCATCTTCCAGCGCAGTCCAAAGGATACGGTGCGCATCGGAACTTATAATCCGAAGACCAATATAGTGATAACCGGTGAGGATATATTCAAATGAATGATGACGCTATTGTGAGGCTGAGGGCGATGGAGCCTGAAGACCTCGACTTTCTCTACGCTATGGAGAATGACAAGGAGGTGTGGGACGTCGGTTGTACGAACGTTCCTTACTCGCGCTACGTGCTGCATGACTACATCGCCAATGCTTCTAACGACATTTATGCCGACGGACAGGTGAGGATGGTTATGGAGGACTGGAGCGGCAATAGGGTGGGACTGGTGGATGTCTTCAACTTTGACGCCTCCAACAGACGCGCCGAAGTGAGCGTAGTGGTGATGACGGAGTATCGTGGACGCGGTCTGGCATGCGACGCAGTGCGCCAGGTGTGTCATTATGCGCTACGCACTCTCCACCTACATCAGCTCTATGCCATCATCGCTACGGACAATATGGCATCGCAGCAACTTTTTTCTGAAACGGGCTTTACGGGGCGTAACGTGCTGAAAGAGTGGCTGTTTGATGGCATGACGTACAAGGATGCGATAGTAATGCAGAAATTTTTTTGAAAAAAAGAGTTGAAAAGTTTTGGAGTTTCAGAAAAAATCTCTACCTTTGCACTCGCTAAAAAAATGACACGGTAGCCATCCAAAAGCAATTAGTGATTTTGGTGCGTTAGTTCAGTTGGTTAGAATACATGCCTGTCACGCATGGGGTCA
>OIXX01000184.1_pt1 | contig 49373 bp, 53 predicted proteins | sample 1588161 | NCBI WGS metagenome assembly OIXX01 (sample SAMN03283274) | human gut metagenome | biome: human-associated habitat; material: feces | host: Homo sapiens | place: Peru | collected 2012 | reverse complement strand
TATTCAGACCAGCCATCAGCAAATTTCTCTTGCTCCACGATTCCATTTCAAATCCGTCTGCGTCATCAAAGACCGTCGGGAATAAGAGAAACACACCAGGCATTTTTGTTCTAATAATATTCATCGTTGTATCCTCCTTGAAATTAGGGATACCTGTAGTGTAGCCTATTTTCCAGAGAAATACAACTGAAGAAACCTATTTTTCCACCACTTCCTGCCGCTTCTGGCACCATGCCGTCGCCCAGAACACAGCAGCTAAGGTCAAGAATAACTTGCCCCAAACAGCTAAAATCCCTTCGACATGACCACCTTCCATGCCTAACACAGCACCAGCAAAAAAGAAAATCCCGACAACGACCGCTCCCGTAGCAGACCGCTGTCCAATAATAGCAATCAACCCAGCTAGTACCGCTAAAAACGTCACTAACACACCCATAGGGCCGCCAATCTGTTGTATCGAAGATACATCTAACAATACACACTGCATCAGTACAGCAAAAAATAACACGAACGTAACCATACCTAAGACAAAGCGAACAAACTTCATAAGATAACCTCCTTTCACCACCACTTCTATTGATTTTATTATGCATTATTTGATAGTTGTTGTCAACATAAGTAGATAAAAAGAAGTATATCCATTTAGAAATTATGAAGTATAAACCATTCAAATTACGCAATTATCGAGATTTCTATATAAATATAATAAATGATATTATATATCAATGCATTGTAATACCAAAGCCATTGGCGCGAAGCGACACCTTCTCGTACATCCCCTGCAGAATATTTAGTTAATTGACGCATACATAGAGATAGCCCTAGAACGTTAAGAAACGTCATTGGCGCAACGCGACACCTGCGTTTCGTACGTTCTAGGGCTATCTCCCTGGGCCGACAACTAAATACCATTAAATATTCTGCAACACCACATCGGTCATTGTTTCTGTATCTGCCTTTTTAAATCCTTCTTTGTATAAATCAGGCGTTCTCCACCCATCATTGAGAGCCTTATCGACAGCTGCTTCAATCATATCAGCAGCCTTATCTTCATCTAAAGAGTACCGCAAAAGCATCGCTGCCGACAAAATCGTAGCACACGGATTCGCAATCCCTTGACCGGCAATATCTGGTGCGGACCCATGAATCGGTTCATACAAACTCGTCAACTCCCCAATCGAAGCCGACGGCATCATGCCAATAGAACCACCAAGAACAGCCGCTTCATCACTCAAAATATCGCCGAATAAGTTGCCCGTTACGATGACATCGAACTGTTTCGGATTCATAGCCAGCTGCATAGCACAATTATCAACGTAGAAATGATTGAGTGCGACATCGCTATAATCTTTTGCAACATCGATGACTGTGCGCCGCCACAACCGCGACGTAGCGAGGACATTCGACTTATCCACAGACGTGACCTTGTGACGCCGTTTCCGCGCTGCAGTCATGGCAAATTTCGTAATGCGCTGCACTTCAGGGACACTGTAATTTTCAAGGTCCCACGCCCGTTCTACACCGTTGTGGATTTCCGATTCGCAGCGGTCACCGAAATAAATACCGCCAATGAGTTCGCGGACGATGAGGATATCCGTGCCCGTTACGATTTCCGGTTTGAGCGGAGAATATTCAGACAATACGGCCGGTACTTTGACCGGGCGAAGATTGACATACAAGCCCAACGCTTTGCGCAACCCTAAGACAGCCTGTTCCGGCCGCTTCGTCGGTTCTACACCATCCCATTTGTCGCCGCCAACGGCACCAAAGAGAATGGCATCAGCCTTTTTCGCCGCATCAATCGTATCTTCCGGAAGGGGACTGCCGACTTTATCGTATGCCGTACCGCCAGCATCTTTCCATTCATAGGTCAAGCCAATGCCGCACTTTTCATCGACTTTCTGCAAGACCTTGACGGCTGCTTCTGTAATTTCTTTCCCGATTCCATCGCCGGGAATGACGACGATATGTTTACTCATCTTACTTATACTCCTTTACGTAATTGATTAAGCCGCCTGCTTTGGCAATATCTTGAATGAAGCCCGGCAGTGGCGGAGCTTGGAAGACATCACCTGTCGTTTTATCGACGATTTTCCCAGTGGAAATATCCACTTCTAAGACATCGCCAGCTTTGATTTTCTGGACATCGTCGCCAATTTCGAGAGCCGGTAAGCCGACGTTAATAGCATTGCGATAGAAAATCCGAGCAAAACTTGCAGCAATGACGACAGGCACGCCCGATGCTTTAATGGCAATGGGAGCGTGTTCACGGGATGAGCCGCAGCCAAAATTGTGGCCGCCGACCATGATATCCCCTTCTTTGACATTCGGTGCGAACGTTTCATCAATGTCGACCATGCAATGCGATGCCAATTCTTTCGGGTCAAAACTATTTAAATACCGTGCCGGAATAATAACGTCTGTATCAATATTGTTGCCGTAGCGCCAAACTTTCCCTGTTAAACTCATCTTATTGGACCTCCTTCGGTGTAGCAATCTTGCCTAAGATTGCACTAGCTGCTGCAACTTGCGGGCCTGCTAAATAGACTTCGCTATCGACATGGCCCATACGGCCGCGGAAATTACGGTTCGTCGTAGAGACGCATTTTTCACCAGCCGTCATGATGCCCATGTAGCCGCCGAGGCACGGGCCGCATGTCGGTGTCGATACGGCGCAGCCTGCGTCAATAAACGTATCGAGATAGCCTGCTTTCATAGCATCTTTGTAGACTTGCTGGCTCCCTGGGATGACGATACAGCGTACATCAGGGTGAACCTTGTGACCCTTAAAAATATCAGCAGCAATGCGGAGGTCTTCTAAGCGGCCATTGGTACACGAACCGATGACGACTTGGTCGATTTTAATATCGCCGAACGTGCCAATGACCTTCGTATTCCCCGGTAAATGAGGAAATGCAACGACTGGCTTCAATTCAGATAAATTGATTTCTACAGTCTGACAGTAATGCGCATCTGAATCTGCTTCAAAGATTTCGTATTCTCCAACGAAACGGCCTTTTTCGTAGGCTTTCGTCTGTTCATCAACTGGGAAAATGCCATTTTTAGCCCCTGCTTCAATAGCCATATTGGCAATCGTAAAGCGGTCTGTCATATCGAGTGCAGCTACGCCTTCACCTGTAAATTCTAAGGATTTATATAAAGCGCCGTCGACGCCAATCATACCGATTAAGGTGAGCATGACGTCTTTGCCTGTAATGTCTTCTGGTTTCGTCCCAGTTAAATGTACATTAATTGCATCCGGTACTTTGAACCACGCTTCACCAGTAGCCATGGCAACACCTAAGTCCGTCGATCCCACACCGGTGGCAAAGCCGCCAAGAGCCCCATACGTACAGGTGTGCGAGTCTGCACCAATCGTCAAGAGCCCTGGGCCAACGATGCCTTGTTCCGGCAAGAGGACGTGTTCAATACCTACGCGGCCCACTTCAAAGTAATGCGTAATCTGATGTTCTTTAGCAAAGTCCCGAACGATTTTCGCCAGGCCCGCCGACTTAATGTCTTTATTCGGCGTGAAATGATCCGGTACGAGACAGATTTTATCTTTATCAAAGACCGGTTTGCCAATGCGGTTAAATTCTTTAATCGCTGGCGGTGCTGTAATATCGTTGGCCAGCACGCGGTCCAACTTACACGTAATTAAGTCACCTGCTTTTACAGATGCCACACCGGCATGTTTTGCCAGTATTTTTTGCGTCATTGTCATTCCCATAACTCAAGATACCTCCCAAATCTATGCGGTATAATGGCCGCCCGTAGGCGACCACTACATCCATGCGTTTATGTTATTAATGTTGACCAGCCATGGCTTTGAATTTGCCTACTGCGTCAGGTGCTGATTCTAAGGTGCGGAACCGCACTCGTTCCGTAATACCATCCATGCGGTTAATAGCCGAAATGAAGGCGTAAATAGAAGCCGTAATCGTATCGGTATCGACACCGGCACCCCAAGTCGTCTTGCCTTTGTCATCAGTCAAGCCGAAGTACGCAATCCCACGGGAATTTGCGCCTCTATCGAGGTCATGTTCTGTATAGACCAAATTCGTAATGGTAATGCCGTAAGCCTGGCAAATAGCGTTGCTGACAGCGTCTAACTGGCCATTCCCTTTGCTTTCGAGGATGACTTCATGGCCGTTGGCAGAAATGAGGATTTTCCCAATCCATTCGCCGCGAACTTTCTGGAGCATGAAGTTTTCCATCGTAATCGGTTCTTTGACATTTAAATAGTACTTCGTAAAAATATCATAAATTTCATTAGGATGCAATTCTTGGTGCTGATGATCCGATACGTCTTTGACGAAGTAACTGAAATCTTCGCGCATCTTCTTCGGCATATCGATACCATAATTTTGTTCCATAATGAAGCCTACGCCGCCTTTACCAGACTGGCTGTTAATGCGGATAACGTCCGAATCGTAGGTCCGACCCACATCGTGGGGATCAATGTAGAGATACGGGCACGTCCAGTACTGTTCGTTGTGTTCTTCCCGGAAATGCATGCCTTTGGCAATGGCATCTTGGTGCGACCCAGAGAAGGCTGCAAAGACGAGCTGGCCTGCATAGGGCTGCCGAGGATGAACGTGCATGCGCGTAACCCGTTCGTAAATATCGACGAGCTTTTGCATGTGCGAGAAATCTAATTTCGGGTCTACGCCTAAAGCAAACATATTCATACCAATCGTGACGATATCTGCGTTGCCCGTCCGTTCGCCATTGCCGAACAAGGTGCCTTCAATACGGTCTGCTCCGGCAAGGAGAGCCATTTCCGCATCAGCCACGCCTGTACCGCGGTCGTTATGAGGATGAACGGATAAGACGACGTTGTCGCGGTATTTCAGGTTCTGCGAAACGTAGGCAATCTGTGCGGCAAAGACATGAGGCATAGACATTTGCACAGTCGACGGTAAATTGATGATAGCTTTGCGGTCAGCCGTTGGTTTCCAGACATCGAGGACGGCATTACAAACTTCTAAAGCATATTCGGGTTCTGTGCCGGTGAAGCTTTCTGGTGAATATTCAAAACGATAATTGGCACCGGCTTCGTCAGTCAACCGCTGTAATAATTTTGCGCCGTTAATAGCAATTTCTTTGATTTCATCTTTCGATTTTTTAAAGACCTGTTGACGCTGCGCAAAGGACGTAGAGTTATACACATGGACAATCGCGTTTTTTACGCCTTTTAAGGCTTCAAAAGTCTTTTTAATGATGTGTTCCCGTGCTTGCGTCAGCACCTGTACAGTCACGTCATCTGGAATCATATCGTGGTCCACTAAGTAACGCAGGAATTCGTATTCCGTTTCCGACGCTGCCGGGAAGCCCACTTCGATTTCCTTAAAGCCCATGGCTACTAAGGTTTTATAGAACTCAATTTTTTCTTCCAAACTCATAGGAATGATTAGGGCCTGATTACCATCACGCAAATCGACACTACACCAGACCGGTGCTTTGTCGGGATATTCTTTTTGAGCCCACGACATATCGACAACAGGGGGTATAAAATAACCTTTTTTGTAATGTGTTACGTTTTTCATACGACATCTCTCCTATGATTTGTGAAATAAAAAAAGCCTTTCATCTCGTAAAGAGACGAAAGACGAAGCTTACGCGTTACCACTCTAATTTCATACATCATTGTATGCTCTCTACAGGTACAGATTGCTCGATACCTTCCTGTCTGTTAACGGCCAGGCCCCGGCTCTACCTACTCTATGGTTCAGTGAGCTGCTCCGAGATGAGTTCGGCTCTGTTCCGCTGTTGCCTTGCACCACACGGCAACTCTCTGCAAACTTTCCAGAACGTACTAATTCTCATCGACGCATTTGTTTGTTCACTTGTGCGTTGACTGTATCCTACCATAAGACGGACGCTTTGGCAAGGGTGTTTTGGTGATTTTTCCGAAAAATTTTAGGTTAAACATTTAACTTTAAATGTTTAGCTAAAGAAGTTTCTATTTTTACCGTTAATTTAAACGTTCTACTTTAAACGTACTATTCTTGTAAAAAATGTAAAAAATATATCGACCTCGTGGCACATTTATGCTATGATAAATGTGTGTTTCTAAGTATATCAAATTTATCACTGGAGGCCCAAAGATGAAAGAGTATAAACCATTCAAATCAGGCAAAGTTCGTGAAGTGTATGATGCAGGCGACAGCATCATCATGGTCGCAACAGACCGTATCTCTGCATTCGACCACATTTTGAAAAACAAAATTACGAAAAAAGGCACGATCTTAACACAGATGTCCAAATTCTGGTTTGATTTTACGAAAGATATTATTCCAAACCACATGCTTTCCGTTGACAACGCAGATATGCCGGAATTCTTCCAGCAGCCTCAGTTCCAAGGAAACAGCATGAAGTGTAAAAAACTTACCATGATTCCGATGGAATGCATCGTCCGCGGCTACATCACCGGCAGCGGCTGGGCTAGCTACCAAGAAAACGGCACGATTTGCGGCATCAAATTACCGGCTGGCCTTGTAGAATCCCAGAAATTACCGGAACCGATTTTCACACCGAGCACGAAAGCAGAACTTGGCGAACATGACGAAAACGTATCTCTTGAAAAAGGCGCAGAAGTTCTCGACAAAACCTTCCCAGGTAAAGGCAAAGAATACGCAGAAAAAGTTCGCGATTACACCATCGCTCTTTACAAAAAATGCGCAGACTACGCCCTCTCCCGCGGCATCATCATTGCCGATACGAAATTTGAATTTGGCCTCGACGAAGATGGCAACATCATCTTAGGCGACGAAATGCTCACACCGGATAGCTCCCGTTTCTGGCCGCTCGAAGGCTACAAACCGGGCCAAAGCCAGCCGTCGTATGACAAACAGTTCGTTCGCGATTGGCTCAAAGCGAATCCGGACAGCGATTACCTCCTCCCGCAGGATGTTATCGACAAAACGATTGAAAAATACGAAGAAGCATATGAACTCTTAACAGGCAAAAAAATCGAACAGTAATCGCTAGTATACGAAACGACGAGAAATCAAATGATTCCTCGTCGTTTTTTTGTTACATCTTTTTATAAGATTGGCACTTTTCAGCAACCATACCGAATTGTTCTTCATTGACAAAAGTATACTCGTTTTCTTCATTTTCACTAGCATAGTCTGTCCATAACTCGCATTGACTAATGACCGTATTAATCGCATCTTTATAATTTTCAGGAGTTTCCATTCCGCAGGGTCACTATTGCCGCTGGTCATGACGACAGCCACTTTTTCTTGCCATGTTGGTCGAAGCTCTAACAATTTTCGATATATCTTCATGGCAATCGCGCGGGAATAAGCGACAATTTGCGTCCGTCTGTTGTTCCAAGACATCGTAAGTCGTATCGATTAACTTCAACGTATTCTCGTCTAATTTTAAATGAATAACCCGACTTTCGTAATATACCGGCCGCGTTGCTCCATCTTCTACGGCTTGCGTCATATCATAGACATCAATATAGTCGCCAAATACTTCTCGCGTATTTCTATCTTTTAGCGAAATTGGCGTTCCTGTAAAGCCGATAAACGTTGCATTAGGTAACGCATCATGAATAATGCGGGCATTACCGATAATCGTCCGGGCTTCATCTGGACCGCCTTCCTTCTTTTCGATGACGACCCGTTTTTCAAAACCATATTGTCCGCGATGAGCTTCGTCAGCCATGACAACGATATTACGCCGCGTCGACAACGGCTCTTCGCCCCGTTCGAATTTGAACATCGTCGTGAAAATGATACCATTCGCTTCCCGGCCATTGAGTAATGACGTCAAATGCTCTTTACTTTCTGCCTGTACTGGTGTTTGCCGTAAAAAGCGATCACATTTAGCGAACTGCATATACAGTTGGTCATCTAAATCGATGCGATCTGTCATGACGACAATTGTCGGACTCTCCAATGCCGTTTGTAGCAGATGCGCATAGAAGACCATGGACAAGGACTTGCCACTACCTTGAGTATGCCAAAAGATGCCACCCTTACCATCGGTCTTCGTCGCTATCTTGGCTTTCTCAATAGCCTTGCGGACAGCGAAATACTGGTGATATGCCGCTAAAATTTTAATCGGCTCTGTTCCATCAATAGAAAATAAGATGAAGTTTTGTAGTATATCAAGAAGTCGTGCCGGTTCAAACATGCCTTCATAAAACGTATCAAACTGAGCATACGCTGTATTTTCATAGCTGCCATCTTTCGTCTTCCATTCCATGAAGCGGTCTAATCCCGACGTAATCGTACCTGCTTTATTCATCGACAAATCGCTGATGACACAAATAGCATTATAGTAAAATAGAGACGGTATATCATAAAGAATGTGGATGTTCGAATGATGTTCTTTGCTTTTCCCCTAAAGAATCCAACTATTCTTCCTATTTATTCAGTACTCTGTACACGGATAGATTTTTTAACTATGTAGTAGCTGGGGCAAAAGGAACGAAAATGCCTCGGGGAGATAAAAAACAAATCATGGAATATCCTATTACTATCCCATCAAAAAAACAATTAATCTATTTTAATGAATTAGCTAATCCTATTTTGAAAAAAGTACAGGAATTAAATGAGGAAAAAAGGAATCTAATGATTCTTCGTAATACGTTACTACCTAAACTTATGTCTGGAGAAATCGACGTTTCATCCATTAAGCTCTAAGTATCTTGTAAATTATCGTTTATTTTATTATTAACTATAATTTTATTTTCAATAAACTTTAGAATAGAAGAAATTTGTTTCTGTTTATTTAATGGAATGTACGGAATATTTATATTCTTTAAAAAAGGAATTCTTAAATTACTTACAGTGGTTCCAGTTCCTTCGCTCTAAGACATTTGAAGTTTTGCATAGGGAGATTGTAATGCATATAGTAAATAATTTTTGTCACAAACTTTTGGATTAGCTCTAAGTAGTACTTGCCTTTGGCCTAAACAACATTCAATATCTTCTGTTATCATTCCAACTTCGCCAATAGGGGCTTCACGAGTAATGACTATATCTCCAGCACAAGGTCTTGCTCTCTTAATTCTTTTTTCAAAATTTTCCTGATTTGTATAGGATGGTTTTGAAAAGTCGATGACTCCATTTTTTATATAATTATTTCTGATAACTATTTTTCCTTTTTCTGTCCATTGGGGAGTGGAATGAAGGCAATCAGCAACTAACTCACATAACTCTTTTATCGTTTTATAGAACACTTTAGACTCTCCTTTAAATATTGTAGCCAATGGCCCCTAATTTTTCTCTAATTTCTTTTTCCAGTTTATGGGATTCCGCAAAGAGGTCAGATAATTCCGATGTCAGACGAGCCATCTTTTCTTCAAACGGTTCCCCATCGTCTTCTTGTTCTTCAATGCCCACATAACGTCCCGGCGTAAGGATATAGTCTTGCTTGGCGATTTCGTCTGTCGTTGCGACGGCGCAGAATCCTTTGACTGGTTCTAACGTGCCGACTACATAGTCATCGTAGGTTTTAGCGATTTTTTGAATATCTTCGTCTGTAAATTCACGGAGCTTGCGGCTAACCATAGTACCCATGTTCCGAGCGTCAATAAAAAGAGTTTTCTGATGTTGTTTTTTCCGTTTATTGAGGAACCACAAGGAGACGGGAATCTGCGTCGTATAGAATAATTGCGTCGGCATAGCGACGATACATTCGACTAAATCGTCATTGATAATATTTTGGCGAATGTCCCCTTCACCACCTGTTTGCGAAGATAATGAGCCATTCGCCAAGACCATACCGATTTTCCCACGAGGAGCTAAATGATAAATCATATGTTGGAGCCACGCGAAGTTGGCATTCCCTGCTGGCGGCAGGCCATATTTCCACCGTACATCATCTTTGACCGAATCAGGTTTCCATTTTAAATTAAACGGTGGATTGGCCATGATATAGTCAGCTCGCAATGTGTGGAATTGGTCATCCATAAGCGTGTCGGCTACGGTGCCGAGGTCTGGTTCAATGCCGCGAATAGCTAAATTCATTTGGGCCATTTTCCACGTCGTTGGATTCGAGTCTTGTCCATAAATAGAAATATCATTGATATTACCACTATGATTTTCAATGAATTTTGCGGACTGGACGAACATGCCGCCGCTGCCGCAACAAGGATCTGTTGCCGTGTCTAATTTGATACAACATAACGGAGCGAAATTTCTACCCCGTAACGATGCACCCGCACAGGTGCATTTTTGCACACCCCTCATAACGATAAGGGTGCAATCATTATAAGGTATATCGACTCTATTTTTGCTCTCAATTATAAGCTTTACAGCGGCTCTTTTCAATCTGTTTCTGAACAGAAAATCCTTCCAAGTAAAACCTGAGAGGACTTCTTTAACGTAATGCTTCCAGAACATCACGAATATCTCCGTCAATACATATTGATTTTTCTTCGATCTCCCTAGGACACATGGATTCACCAAGGTTTATACAGGCATACATTGCCTGCGGATTATTTGCCGTCATTTTCCAGAATGGGTATTTGATGATAATCGGTGTGTTCCCGCCGACGCCAAGCTCAAGGTATAAAATTCTCATATTACTGTGTCGTCTGATAAAATCATCATATCGTTTTGATGCCGCATACCATCCTTCATCCTGCACGAATGTATCATCACAGCGGAGGTTTACGGTCATAGGCGTGTCGCACACGGGACAATGGGGTATCAGCTCTGTGGGGATTTTTAAGCCTTGTTGTCTCTCCATCATCTGCTCTATTTGGAATCTGTTATCATACGTTTTCTGATGGCAGCCCTTTGAGCATTGGAACAATCCGTAATCGCCCTGCGTGTAAAACAGGCGGTTTTTATCAAAGCCGCTTAGTTGAAACTGGTGATCCACATTTGTGGTGATGACGAAATAATCCTTGTCCTGCACCAATTTTAAGAGAGCGGAATAGGTACCGTTTGTATCAGCCGCATAACGGTTGTACCAGATATGGCGGCTCCACCAGCCCCAGTAGGTTTCCAAATCCGGAAAAGGATAAAACCCGCCTGAATACATATCCCGTATCCTGAATTCGGCGGCGAAATCAGAAAAATATTTATAGAAGCGCTCTCCTGAATAAGTCAGTCCGGCGGCTGTGGACAAACCCGCTCCTGCCCCAATCAAAACAGCATCGGACTCCGAAATGACTGTTCTTAACCTGGTAATTTTATCGGAGTAGCTCTCTGTATATGTCATAGTCCTCGTCCTTGAAAACATCAAATATCACCTCGATTTTGCTCCCTGTTTTCGTCCTAAATTGTTTCACCGTATCCACAGCGATTTGGGCGGCGCGTCTGTTTGGAAAGCAGAACACACCCGTGGAAATACAGCAGAAAGCGATGCTGGATAGTGCGTTTTCCCCTGCCAATGCAAGGCAGGAATGATAGCAGGACGCAAGCAAAGTCTCGTCACGCTTTGTTACCCCTCCATGAACAATTGGGCCTACCGTATGTAGCACATATTTACACGGAAGATTATAGGCAAGCGTGATTTTTGCCTGTCCTGTCGTCTCCTCATATCCCTGCTCATCCATGATTTTGGCACAGTTAAGACGAAGCTGCACACCGCTGTAAGTATGGATGCAGTTGTCGATGCAGTTGTGATTCGGCTGGTAGCAGCCCGTCATGCCAGAGTTGGCAGCATTCACGATGGCGTCCACGGCAAGCCTGGTGATGTCACCCTGCCATAGGTAAATGCCCTCCTGCACCTCGTCTAAATCTGAAAGAGAAACCACGCCTTTTTTTAAATTTTCGTCCTGCAAGTATTCGTCCTGCACTCTTAAGAATTCCTCGCTGACATCTTTCGGCTGACGCACGTTCATCAGCCCTCTGAGAAGCACCCTCTGCTCTTCGGAATTTGACGGGATTTGTATTCCTTTATATTCCAAATTCTCATCCATCAGATACTTGATAAGATATTTTCTTCGTTCATCCTGGTTTATACATTATCCTACCTTCTGAATAGCCTGATGCGGACAGATTTCTGCGCATCTTCCACAGTGCAGACAATGATTCTGGTTTATGACGGCAGGCTTCTTTGAAATATCAATGCACGTCTGCGGACAAGTGGAATAGCATAGCCCACATTGATTGCACTCATTACCTATAAAATATCCGCTTGCTGCTTTTTCTGCATTCCCAATGGTAAATCTGTCCCGCGCAATTTGGGATAGATTGCTGATGTCAAAATATTCACCCTGGGCCTCATATATCCGAAACACCTCCAATGCGGCACGGGTATCGCCCGGATAGATGCTCTTCATATAAGGATTTTTTTCAAAAATTGCGTCCAGATGCTTTTTGCCGATATTCTTTACCTTGCCGCGCAGGGAAACAGACATTTTATTCTTTGTGGCAGATAGTGCAATGAATTTCTGTTCCATCAGCTGGGTATAGAATTCTTTCCCCTTTGCCGTCAGGAAATACACGCCCTGATTATCCCAAAGCATCATATTAATTACACGGGTCTGTGGGTGACCGTCTGCTGCAATCGTAGAAACAACAGCAGAATGAAACTCTTCAACAAGCATCTTTAAATAGTTCATCCGTCTACCTCTCATTAAAAGCGAAGCCCCGCCTATTCATGAAAAAAGGGCGGGACTTCAATTAGAAACATAATAATTGCTTATTCAGCAACAACACTGATACGTTTCTGAATATTGCTGCCCTTTGTTGCTTCATCAACCATAGCAATTGCATAATCGGCATAACTTATAACGCTTTCACCCTTAGAATTGAGCGTCAGTTCCTCACCAGCGAGAATATACTTGCTTGTTCTTGCGCCTTCAGCCTGAAAATCCCCGGCAGGGCTGATGTATGTCCATTTTACGTCCTTGCGCTCACGAAGTTCTCCGAGTGCTTTTGCCATCGCTGCGGCAAGCGGCTTGAAGATGTCTGGAAAATCAGGACCGTCCGATACACAGGCAGTGTGTTCCGAATTTACATAAAGACTTCCTGCGCCGCCAACAACCAGCAAACGAGTATCTGTGCCGGAAAGCACATCGCAAAGATGCTTCAGCGAAGTGCTGTGCATCGGCAGAACGTCCTCCGTCCAAGCTCCGAAAGCGTCAATCACAACATCAAAACCTTCCAAGTCTGCGGCAGTCAGGTCAAACAAATCTTTCTTCAGCACGTTCTTTGCCGCACTTTGATTATCCTCACGAACAATCGCCGTAACATCAAATCCTCTGTCTACTGCCTCTTTTACGATGAGCTTACCTGCTTTACCGTTTGCACATACAACTGCAATTTTCATTTTGAATTACCTCCAAAAAATTTAATTTAGGTTTGTTTGCTCTTTGCAAGGAAGTTGGCCGGGCTTCAATGCTTATAAGCGTCCGAATAGTTGTAACCAATTCGATTACAGCCATATTATAGTACTACCTTTGTTGTAATGTCAAGAGTTACAACTAATTTTTTTCAAAAAATTTCCCATGCCCTGAAACGGGGACATGGGAATGCTTTTACTGGTCATTTGTTATGCAGTTTTGTAGGTCTCTTTCGATTTCGGCAAGCGTGATGTTCTGCATTTCATGCTCCATTGCGTTTTGTACCCTGAGCAGCTTTTCATCTAATATTGAGTGTATATTTCTGCCTACAGGACACTCCGGATTTGGATTTTCGTGAAAGTGGAAAAGCGAATCACTTTCTACGCAGTCCACCGCACGGTACACATCAAGCATTGTGATTTCCGTGAGCGGCTTTGCAATCTCACACCCGCCGCTGCCCCTTGTGACATTCACGAGTCCCGCCGATTTTAACTGCCCCAGTATTCGCCGGATAACAACTGGATTCACGTTTACGCTGGACGCAAGGAAATCGCTGGTCAGTTTGTAATCGTCCTTGAATGTATCAATGCAGGCAAATATATGCAATGCAATGGTTAGTCTGCTTGTAATCTGCATGGTCAGCACCTCTTTCTTTCTATAAAATTATATCACTGCCGTGTCGTAATTTCAATAGTTACAACGATTATTTATCCTATTATCTCCGTGCCGTCCCGGAAGGTAATCGTGATCTCCTTGTCCCTGCCGACCGTAACGAACTCAACCATGCTGCCCCAAAGACTGCCGTCAAACTCGCTGATGGTGCCATCCTGAGATTTCAGCACCTTGATGAAGTTTACCAGTCTCTCGCTTTGCGCCTCCTTTGCAGAGATGGCGGCCACCACATCATCGTACCGAGCCTTTGCCGTATCGTACCGCTCGACCAGGCTGTCGTAGCGTTTTTGATATTCTTCCTGGTCCTGCGCAACGCTGGCGTTCTCTTCCACGATGTTCTGCGTCATTTCCACAAGCACCGACATCTCTTCCTCCAGCTTGTCCTTTTTTTCCTGTAGGGCATCGGTGACGCAGAGCGTCTTGCGGATAATCTCCGCATTGGCAATCATTTCTTTTCTCTCGGTCACGAGCTGGTTGTACGCCGATACGAATGCCGCCTTGACCTCGTCCTCCGTGCCATGAGGAGTCTGGCACTTTTCTCCGTTGTACTTGTGGTTGCAGTGGTAAATCACTCTGCGGTAGCGGTCTGTGGAATGCCAGACCTTTGAGCCGTACCAGCCGCTGCAATCGGCACATTTTATCTTGTTGGAGAAGATGCTCACACCGCTGTAGCGAGTCCCACCCTTGGTACGCTTGGCAAGCTCCGCCTGCACCATGTCGAACACCGCAGGGCTGATGATTGCCTCATGGTTTCCTTCCACATAGTACTGCGGGACCTCGCCCTCGTTCTTCTTCATCTTCTTTTGTAGGAAGTCCACCGTGAACTCCTTCTGCAAAAGGGCATCGCCTTTGTACTTTTCGTTTGAAAGCATCCGGCGCACCGTCTGTTGATTCCACACGTCCTTGCCCGCAGGCGTTTTGATGCCCCGGCTTGTCAGTTCCGCGGCGATGGAGTGCGGCGTCATGCCCTCAAGGAACAGGTGGAAAATCAGCCGCACGGTTTCCGCCTGTTCGGGATTGACCACAATCTTACCCGTTTCTTTATCCTTGTCCAGACCAAGGAAACGGCTGTAGGCAAAGCTGACCTTACCGTCCGCCATACGCTTGCGCTGTCCCCATGTAACGTTCTCTGAGATGGACCGACTTTCCTCCTGGGCCAAGGAGCTCATGATGGTGATGAGCAGCTCGCCCTTGGCATCGAGGGTCCAGATGTTTTCCTTCTCGAAGTACACCTCGATACCATTATCCTTGAGTTTTCGTACCGTTGTTAGGCTGTCGACGGTGTTCCGGGCGAAACGGCTGACGGATTTCGTGATGATAAGGTCGATTTTCCCTGCCAGCGCGTCCCTGACCATCGTATCTTCTTTGACCATGTTCTTCTCCAATCTGCTGCTTCTATCAGTAGCCATTTAAGGTATTATTGGTAGTCGGCAGAGCCTTGACCGGTCATAGTCAAGGCCATTCGTGCCGCCGACCAGCTAGCTAGATTGTTTTACTTTTCATATTTTTACCTGCTTTCCGAAGGAGCTTAACCGCCCTTCTATAAGATAAGGGACAAATTCGGCCTTTTTAAGAACCAGAATTTGAAAAAATTTTTACTTTGCCTGTAAATTTTGGCGGATAAACTCATAGATTCGCTGTTTCCGTTTGTTGACGGCCTTCTGTGACATACCAATGACTCCGGCGATTTCTGCTTCGCTGTGACCATCCATGTATAACAAGATAATCTTTTGATTAAGAGGTTCCATCAGGCGGATAGTCGCATAGAGTGCTTCGATTCGGAGGTGACGCATGACCAGATTTTCAACATCCACTACCTGCTGAAGTTCATCCTGGAATTCGTCGCTCTCCCGTTCGATGAAATAAATGACAAACTGCTTCTTATCGCGGTCATCCTTTCGCTTCAGCCGCCAATGCTCACGGTTGTATGCCATATATTCTTCCTCAGTGACCGAAATCGGATATTTCCAGTGCTTTGAAGAATTGTACTTTTCGAGTCTGCTTCGGTCCAATCCATAATCCTGAACCATTTTTTCAGTAACATACAAATAAACAACTCTATTCCTTTTACTCTGGTTTTCTGTCTTTGCCATTGATAACTCCTCGTTTGTTTAGAAACGAGAAAAGATATGCTTGGATACGTTAAGATATGTTTCGGGAAGGTGGATTGCTAATGTTAGAATTTAGCGGATTTGCCAAAATCTTATATTCAGTCCTAGCCGATGGGTCTAAAATCGAGGATTTCACTAAAAAGCTGTTTTTACAGATAACAAACTACGAATTAGAGGAAGACAATCCTATTTATGACCTCCAAGCTCCGACATTCAAAGCCTACTTTAATGGTAGAAAAGGAATATCCCAGCTTGCTAAAAAAATAAACGCCCATGTAGAGCCAGAAAAATTTGTGTCATAGAATGAAGAAAAAATTAAAAGCCTGCAAGATACCTTATCCTCTATGCTCATGGAAAATGATAGTAAAATGTCCGAGGCCAATCTCGAAGCAGCAGGCTACGTTTCTTCTATTAAAGGGGAAATCACAAGGAAAAAGGAGCCGCCGTCGTCTTAATTTACAACTTACTATGCTCAAGATAAATTTAGATGCTAAATTTACAGCTACACAGGAGGATTTTGACAACCTAACTAATTTTTTCCCTGATGCAAATGTAAAAGAATTATCTAAAATAGAAGCATTTCATAAACAGTTGCATAATATTCTTAATACCGAAATACAAAATGAGGCTGATCGCATCAACAGCATGATTTCATCAATAGACGAGCAGATACACCAGTTAGAAGAACAGACACGGAAGAAAGGAATTCCTGTTAATATTTCAAAACGTTTTTTAGACAAATTTTCAGGCATAAATAACCAAATCAATGCGTTGAAACATCAAAACGAGGAATATATCCAACTAAAAAACATGAAGGAAGATAAGAAAAATTTAACCTATGACTTTCATACGCCTGACGATACAGGTACCGGTACATCTTACAAAAGTCTTATCGTATTTGACCTCACCGTACTTAAATTGACCGAACTTCCCGCCCTTGCCCACGATTCTTTAATTTTTACCAACATCGGGTATGAACCACTCGAAAAAATTATGGAACTCTATACCCAAAGTAAAAAGCAGATATTTATCGCTTTCGATCGCAAAGAAGCTCCCACTAAAAAAATACAAAAGATATTGGATGAATCATGTGTTCTTCAACTTAATGCCGGCGGTAATGAACTATTTGGTGAAAATTGGGGTGTCATAAAGTCTGAATGATGACGGGAAGTCAAATCTTCTTGCCTCTTGTTGAGGTTCTACGATGTGACTTATGTCGACTAGACCACTTTATCCTACAGCTATCGGAACAAAATTTTCTCCGTTTCCTACTGCTTCTGGGTAATTCTTTACCACACTGCAGGCACCTTATATACAACATATCATTTTGATTAAGTTCCTCGTAATGCCCGTTGCAAGATAATACCTTGGCTTTTACCAAATCAATAGAAAATGTTTCACCTGTCAACAGTTCGGCTTTTATATGTTTATCCGGATACACAACGATTCTTTCAATAACAAAAGTCATTTCCTCTATAGCATCCGAGACGAATTTTTCGTATTCTTTTAAGTAACAGAATTTTTTATAGAGACCCAGTAGCTTCAATACCTGACGACATAATTTTAAAGCTCTTGGATGCGTCTTTATTCCTGCCTTTGCTATTGCTGCAAACAACGCTTCCATTCTGAAATCCGGTATGCGGGTGTTTTTTACTCCGCATACCTTTTTATTGAAACGATTCCGGCATGTCCAGACAATTTTACGATATCGTTCATCGTTAGAGTGCTCCGGCCTAGGCATGTATGGGGTCTCATAATGTTCGCAGATAATCTTACTAGAGCATATCGTCACGCCTGAATAACGTGTAGCCATCTCGTCTCTTTCCTTTATTTTCTGTTGTACATAATCAAATACGCCCGAATCGATAATTGCCTCATGGCCAGCTGTGACATAGTATCGAGGAAGTTGACCCACATTAGCAATAGATTTCTTGGAAATAAAGTCTATATAAATCCGCTTCTGCAACAAAGCATCTCCCTTATATTTTTCATTGGTCAATATACTAAAAACGGTTCTCCTGCACCATTTTTCACAGCCCGCCGGAGTTTTTATTCCTTTCTCCGTCAGTTCCTTAGCAATACTGTATGAAGTCAGTCCTTGAAGGAAAAGCCTATAGATCAGTTTTGCTATTTTGGCCTCTTTCGGATTCACAACCATTTTGCATTTTTCTGCACGATTGTATCCGAGGAAATGGCTGTAAGGCACGGAATAAAAACCAGCAGCAAAACGTCTTCTGATTTCTCATTTTGTATTTTCTGAGATATTCCGACTTTCTTCCTGTGCCAGTGATGACATGAGCGTCAAGACAAACTCACCTTTGCTGTCGTTCGACCACATATTTTCTTTCTGGAAATATACTGCCACGCCAAGGCTTTGTAACTTCCGTATCGCTGTAATAGAATCGACCGTATTCCGGGCAAATCTGGACACGGATTTCGTGACAATGATGTCGATAAGCCCGGCTTCACAGTCTGCCATCATCTGTTTGAAAGCTTCACGCCGCTTCCACGATGTGCCTGTAATCCCTTCGTCCGCATAGATGCCGACAAGCTCGTATCCGCCTTTCTCCCGGATGACTTGGGCGAAGTAATCCTTTTGTGCCGCGATATACATATCTTCTTTCATCAGGCCAGTACGATAAAGATTTACAAGAAGCCATCGTGCCAACCGGTAATCTACTTCCTTTTCAAAATCCATGAACAATCCCTCCTTACGTTGGTCGTATGGTTGCTCTGAATCAGTGAAAAGTCAAGTAAAAGATGAAATGGCAACTAAAAACAGCCATTTATACTGGCCAACGATAGCCTTTATATCGTTAACCCAGTATGCATCGCCTTGTCGAGAAATTTGTTCGCTGTATGGCCAAACCCTGTTTTAGGCAAAAAAATAAGCCCGCCTTTTCTTGGCGAGTCCTATAAATCCCCATTGCCACTGCTGTTTCGCAAGCAAGCACATGTTTGGTTAACTTGTATCAAATCAAAGCATCTTTTGTCATAGACTTGTCCTTTATAGGGCTTTAGGACTTCAACTAACGTCCGGACGATGCACGAAGGCGTAAAGAATTCTCCGGCTTTCTTTCCTTCTTGTTCAGCAAATATAGAGAGGCAATATTCATAGGTTCGTCCTAAAATATCTTTTTCATTGCCGTGAGCGGCCATTTTGATATTCGTAAATAAATCAACGACATCGCTAAGTCGACTTTTATCTAATTCTTTACGAGCAAAGTTTTTCGGTAAAATATCTTTAAGACGAGGGTTTTCTTTTTCAATCGCCTTCATAGCTTCATCAATGACGACACCAATTTGTGACTTGTGTGTATAAGATGCTATATCTTCCCAACGAGCACCATTGGGGACAAAGAAGATATTTTCCGCTGTATACTCATCTTTGTCTTCTTCAAATCCATCTGCTACGAGTTCATTGTATTTGGCTTCGAAACTGTCAGAAATATACTTTAAAAAGATTAAGCCCAAGATGACGTGTTTATATTCAGATGCATCGATATTTCCTCGCAAGACACAAGCTGCATCCCAAATTTGCTTTTCAACGCCAATAGTTACTGTATTTTTAGTAGCCAAAAGTGTTACTCCTCTCATGATATCAGGATTATCAACTAACATTATTAATTATTATACCATATATAATTTCATGAAAACAAAAAAATCCCTGACACAGTAGCTACTGCATCAGGGATTATTTATGTCTATATTATTTTAAGAAGCCGCTAATGGTCGTGCCGCAAGACATTTGTACAAAGAATGTCTTGTTTTTAGCGTGGATTTCAATGCTGTCTACGTCGGCGTCAACTAAACGGTGTTTGCAAGCACTACCAGCTGTATCGAGAGGCGTGCCAAAGCGTTCAGCTGTATTTTTTTCCCATTTTTCTACTAAGAATAATGCCCGGTCTAATTTTTCATCAGAAATTGCACCTTCAATGTTCAGTTTACGTTCTTTGTCAATCATGTCAAGAGCCTCCTAGAAATTGTGTCCTAATCTATTGAATGTGTTTATTATACGCCTTTTCTTCCAGATGAAAAGACCTTTTTCAGTATCACTTTCTCACATTTTCTATCACTTTAAATCATAGGTTCAGAAAGCTCTATGCACTTTACGTATACGAATAAAAGTGCATAGAATCGAGTTATAAGATAACAAAAAATTCGTATCACCCTATGCTATAGTATAAGGAAATAAAGGAATCTACTGAAAAGGAGGAATCACTATGATACAAGTATTAATGTTAGCCGGTGATTTTGTCGAAGACTACGAAGTCATGGTTCCCTATCAAACGCTCGAAACGGTGGGCATTCACGTCACGGTCGTCTGCCCCGGCAAAACTGCTGGCGATACGATTAAAACGGCAGTCCATGATTTTCTTGGCGACCAGACATACACGGAAAAGCCAGGCCATCTCTTCACCTTAAATGGAACGATGTCCAATCTCCGCTATCAAGGGTACGACGGCCTCTACATCACAGGCGGACGGGCACCGGAATACATTCGCCTTGACCCGACGGTCATTGCCATTACGCGGTGGTTCATGGAACAGCAAAAGCCTGTTGCCGCTATTTGCCACGGCATTCAAGTCTTAGCCGCAGCCAATGTCCTGCGCGGCCGCAAGCTGACGGCATATCCTGCTGTGTCCCCGGAAATCGTCCTGGCTGGCGGCACGTACATCCCGATGGAACCGCATCAAGCCATGACCGAAGGCAATCTCGTCACGGCTCCGGCGTGGCCTGCGCACCCGGCGATTTTACAGCAGTTCTTGCAACTGCTCTTGAAATAAGAGGATTTCGTCCATATGTTTGACTTCTTTGGGAATTCATGGTACTGTACGTATACAACGAGTTCTCCTAAAGGAGTGAGCCCTATGGCAGAAGAACTAAAACATTTTTACATTGGCCGTGCTGAAGTGATTGCCAATAACGATAAGCTGACAGAAAAAGCACGGCAAAGTATTTACGTCGCTCGTGCGGACAACACGATTGACGCCTACCAATCGGACTGGAAAGATTTTTGTGAATGGTGCGACTATCACGATGTCGAATCCTTCCCGGCCCAGCCCGAAACGATAGTCAATTACATCAATGACCTTGCCGATAACGCCAAAGCCAATACGGTTGCACGGCGCATCAGCGCGCTGACGGAAAACTACGAAGCTGCCGGTATCAAAGATAATCCGTGCCGCTTCCCTATCGTCAAAAATGCCCTGCGCGGTATTAAGCGCATGAAAGGGACCATGCAAAAAGGAAAGCTCCCTATCCTCTTTGACGACATCAAAGAAATGCTGACCTATGTAGACGGCACGCCTTTACAAATTGCCCGGGACAAGGCGATTCTCCTCGTCGGCTTTTACGGGGCTATGCGCCGCTCTGAAATTGCCGGCATAGAAGTGCAAGATTTAAATTTTACGCGCTTAGGTCTCCTCATTACACTCCGTAAATCGAAGACGGACCAATACGACCGAGGCCAGCAAATCGCTATCCCCTTCGTCCAAGATAAGGAAGTCTGCGCCGTGACGGCCTTAAAGCATTGGCTCTCGGTAAGCGGCATTACGTCAGGCCCAGTCTTTCGCGGTTTTACACGCGGTAACAAAGGCGTCCGTAAGACGGCTATTTCTGACAAAGCTATTGCCCTCATTGTCAAGCATTACGTCGGCCTCATGGGCATGGACCCAAAAGATTACGGTGCTCATAGTCTGCGCCACGGCTTTGCTACCTCTGCGGCACAGCACCACGTCGAAGAACGGCAAATTATGCAACAAACACGCCACCGTTCTACGTCCGTCGTACGCCGCTACATCGATGAAGCAGACCGCCTCATTGACAATCCTATCTTTAAAATCACAGAAGAACGTAAATAAAAGGCCAGCTCCTTGCGAGCTGGCTTTCGTTATTCTCGCTGGGAAAATTTCGCTTGGATTGCTGCGAGTTTTTCTTTCGAAACGGGAATCTCAATGGTCTGTCCCGGATGAATATCGGCATTATTCGTGAGATGATTACGGTTCATAATGTCTTCGACGACGTTGCGCACATCGGTCGTATTATCCGAAACATCCGAAGCTATTTGCCAAACCGTATCTCCTTCTTGGACTTGTACGGGAATATATTGCGTATCATTGTGATACATCCAGCCCAGTTGTGCTATGCCTAAGAGGCAGACGAGAAATATCATATATTGTAACCACGGTGTATGTCTTCTTTGCCCTTGTTTTTTCATATTGTTTCACTCCTTGTATTGAACGGACGTTTCGCAAACATTCGTTTAACTTGGTTATATTATATCGTCGAACAGTTGTTTATGTCAATATGTTCGACAAACAAATTTTCTAATTTTCCATGCCGATTTCGTATGAACAAACGTTTTGACTTTTCTGCATTTCTATGATAGAATGCAAGTATAAATATATGGAGTGATGAATATGTTAATAAATGATAAAGTGTTAACAACACGGCAAAAACAAATTTTGGAATACATCCGAAAATGTGTCCATCAATACGGCTATCCCCCATCGGTTCGGGAAATCTGTAAAGAAGTGGGGCTAAGCTCTACATCGACAGTGCACGGCTATTTGCATCGCCTCGAAGACTTAGGCTTTATTCGCCGCGACCCGGCTAAGAACCGGACCATTGAATTATTAGATGAAGGGTCTTGGCGGTCAAAGAAAATCGTGCCCTTACCTCTCGTTGGTCAAGTCCGTGCCGGTGCGCCTATCCTCGCAGAAGAATGCGTGGAAGATGTGTATCCCTTCTCGTCTGAATTTATTGGCAGTAACGATGACTGCTTCATGCTCACTGTCAAAGGGGACAGCATGAAAGACGCAGGTATTTTTGAAGGAGATATCCTCATTGTACGGCAACAAGAAGTTGCCGAAAACGGCGAAATCGTCGTCGCTATGATTGATGATGAAGCTACAGTAAAACGGTATTTCAAAGAAGCAGACCGCATCCGTCTCCAGCCGGAAAATGACGACTACGACCCGATTTATACGCAGCAATGCCAAATTCTCGGTAAAGTCGTCGGCTTATATCGCCGTTATTAATTCTATATGCACGTAAAAAAAGACTACATCATAGGATGTAGTCTTTTTCGTATATCTAAACTCGTATGATTAGTCGAAGTCTAGTAAGGAAACGTCTTCGCCGTTCAAGATTTTCTTCATCGTCCGAGCTGGGCACATTTTACCGCACATGGTGCAAGTCCCCGGGCATTCTGGTTTGCTCGATTCGTAGTAACGCGTTGCTTTTTCCGGGTCAATAGCCAGTTTGAGCATCGTATCGAAGTCGACGTTTGCACGGGCTACACTCATGGCATCGTCCCATTCTTGTGCACCCGGGATACCTTTGGCAAGGTCAGCAGCGTGTGCTGCAATACGAGTCGCAATGATACCTTCTTTTACGTCGTTAACGTCTGGCAAGCGAAGATGTTCAGCCGGTGTAACGTAGCAAAGGAAGTCCGCACCGCAAGAACCAGCAATAGCACCACCAATAGCACTGGTAATGTGGTCATAGCCAGGAGCAACATCCGTAACGAGCGGCCCTAAGACATAGAACGGAGCATTATGGCAGAGGCGTTTTTCGAGCATCATGTTCGCTGCGATTTCGTTTAATACCATATGGCCTGGGCCTTCAATCATGACTTGGACGTTCTTTTCCCAAGCCCGTTTTGTGAGTTCGCCGAGGGTAATGAGTTCTTCAATCTGAGCCGGGTCTGTAGCATCGTGCGTACAGCCAGGACGGCACGCATCACCGAGGCTGAGGGTTACGTCGTATTTAGCGCAGATGTCGAGGAGACGGTCATAATATTCGTAGAACGGGTTTTCTTTCTTGTTCATTTCCATCCAAGCGAATAACAAAGAACCGCCACGGGAAACGATATTCGTCAAACGAGGATTGCGTTTAATACGTTCTGCCGTTTTCTGGTTCATGCCGGCATGGATAGTCATGAAGTCAACGCCGTCTTCTGCGTGCTGTTCGACAACAGAGAAGAATTCATCGACTGTAATATCTTTTAAATCTTTATCGAGCATGCCAACAGCATCATACATCGGGACTGTGCCGATCATCGCCGTGGACATGCCAATAAGGCGTTTGCGGAATTCACGAGTTTTACCGAAGTTACTGAGGTCCATAATAGCTTCTGCTTTCATGTCGATAGCATTCTGGACTTTTTGTAATTCTTCGTCGTAGTTGTTGTGTTCCGGCGAAACACCAAGGTTAACATTGATTTTCGTGCGGCAATGTTTGCCAACAGCTTCTGGAGACAAAGCAGTATGATTTTTATTCGCAGGAATAGCAACTTCCCCTTTAGCGATTAATGCCATTAACCGTTCCACAGGCATTTTTTCCTTTTCTGCGACAATTTTCATTTGCGGTGTGACAATGCCTTTACGGGCAGCATCCATCTGCGTTGTGTAATCCATTCTTGTTCCTCCTAAATATACATACAAAACAAACCAATAAAAAAGCTCACCGTCATAAGGTGAGCTTTTAATCCAGTTAAGCTTCCCTACGCCGGCATTACCCGAACAGGTAAAAGGGTCAAATACGTAATCCGTCGTATTTTCTCAGCCTTACGGCACCCCTAGCTTTTATTCATGTTACGTATATTATAATACATCCTATACACGATTGCAACTTAGAAGGAATACTTCATGCCGACTTGGTAGAATCGGCCCAGTTCCGGATAGCCGTGATAGAGGTCATAGCCTTCGTTCGTCAGGTTATTAACTTTAGCGTAAATAGTTGTATCCTTGTTTGCATCGTAGCTGACACCAGCATCCCACGTCACAAAGGAACCAGCTAAATAGTAGCCATACTGACGGCCTGTACCGGCATTCATAGCGACGTTAGCATGCCATTTATCTTTCGTAAAGTTCAGGCCTGCATGATAGCTGTTCGGCTGATTATAATAGTAGCTAATCCCTTCAGCACGATACTTTGTGTACGTATAGCCTACGTTGTAATCCCACGTATCATTAATGACTTTATTAAATGTAAGGTCAATGCCTTTTTGTTCTTCTTTACTAATGTTAAAGGGAATAGATTCAGCACCATCTTTATTCCATTTAATAGCATCTGTTAATTTCACACGGAAGAGATTGACATCAACGCTCGTTTTCGGGTCAAACTTATAGGTTGCGCCAATAGATTGGGTATACCCTGTTTCTGGTTTTAAGTTCGGATTACTTTGGTATTTACCAGGAATTGTTTTGTATAAATCTGTAAAGGTCGGTTCATTGTAAATACGCGACCAGTTGCCGTAGACGTTGAGGGAATCATTGACTTTGTAGTTTAACGCAATGCGCGGTGTTTTGTGAATACCGGAATTACTGTTGTCGTCAACGCGAACGCCCGGTGTAACCGTTAATTTACCAAAGTCCATAACGTCTTCTACGTAAGCGGCTTTGTTATTCCGCGTCTTATCATCATACATAGCCCCTTCGTCAGAGCCTTCATCATAGGTATATTCTGCACCGGCTGTAATGCTGTGATTCCCTACGTGCCAGCCCTTTTCTACTTGCAACCCTTGCGTACGGATATTCGTGTTGTTGCTCCAATGAATGCGGTTGTAGTTATTATAATACCGAATGAAGCCAGGCATATCTGTATCTTCATCAAAATTGTACGTTACACTGACATTGTTATAGAGCCGTTGAATTGGTTTTACTTCGACTTGCGTATATTTAGGATGCCAGGTACGCGCATCAAAACGGGTATAAGCGCCATCCATGGTCTTATGGAAGACATCGAAAGTCAACGACGTATCATCCGTTAATTGCTGGTCAATACGGGCTGTAAAGGATTCATTGTGAAAATTCGTATCTGCTTTATCATCATAGCCACCGGCATACGTAAAATATTTCTGCCGGTCCATGTTATACGATGCAAACCAGTTCGTATCGCCTTGCGAGCCTTGGCTTGTAAGGGTATAGCCGTGACTACCCCATGATCCCGTACGGGCTTCTAAGGTCGTCTTCGTCGTATCCCCTTTTTTCGTGATGATATTTACTACGCCGCCGACAGCACCACTACCGTATTTTACAGAACCGCTGCCTTTGGTGACTTCAATCCGTTCAATAGAGCCCACATCAGGAAGAGCAGACATATCGGTATTACCACCGTACATAGCTGTATTTTGGGGATTCGTCAAGGATTTGCCATCGACGAGGACGAGGACCCGTTCCGACCCATTGAGGCGAATGCTGGAGCTCATGCCCGGCACCATATCCGTAAAGGTCACGCCATTAACGTTTTTCAAGGCTTCTTGCGCCGTCGTATAATGATTTTTTTCTATATCTTCTGCCGCAACGACAGTCGTATTGGACTGGTTTTGCAAGGCTTGTTGTTGTACCGTTTCCGTCGGTGCTACATATCGTTTCGCCGTAACGACAACTGTATCCGTGTCGGCATCTTCAGCAAAGGCTAAGGTTGTGCCTAAGGAAAGACAAACTAAGATAGATAATAAAGCAGTGCGTTTCATAACAAAAAACTTCCTTTCTCTATGATCGTGTATTAATTTCGAAAATTAAAGGGAATATAAATATTCCGTTCTGCCCAGACGGGTTGGCCGTACTCGTTTTCAGCAGGTTCGTACTGACATTGGTAAGCCAAGCGTATAGCAGCCTCATCCATTTCGCTATAGCCGGAACTGCTGACGACAAACGCACCCGTAACAGTCCCATCAGGGCTGATGACGACGTGGACCTTAACGTTACCGGAAATGTGTTTTCGTCGTAATGATTCAGGATAAAACGAAGCCGTATCAAGCTGACTGATGAGACGGGCTTTTTTCGCAGGCCGCCTGCCGTCGCCGTTGCCCGTACTGTTACCACTACCATTACCATTTCCATTGCCCTCATCACTCGTGCCATTCCCTGGCGGTGCATCAGGATTCGTCCCTGGCCCAATAGCCTGGCCATTTCCAGAGCCAGCAGGATTATTGTTATTATTTCCTTGTTGCGAATGAGAGGCTCCTGTCGGACTTTCTTGTGCCTGCGCAACGGCTACGACTTGTTTTGCCGTCGCTGCGTCGACATGCTGCTCTTGCATGTCCTTTTCTACAGCGCGCTCAGTCTGCGCCGCTTGTGTATAAGACTCGTTGACTTCCGGCATAGGAGTCGTCGGTGCGGCATAGGTTTCTCCGCCACCACCGCTACCGCCATCGGAAGTGCTGCTGCCTGCTGTCTCGGATTCGTGCACAGCATCTTCGTTATAGACCGTCACATCGACTGGCGGAGGCTGGCTGTGCGTCTGTAAAAACGAAAAGAGTCCGCCTAAGGCAAAGGCTCCAAAAACGACGACATGTACACCGACAGAAATGGCTAGGGCCAGCCGTTTTTCCTGTTCAGGCCGACTCATTGGGAAGCCCCGCTTTCGGTAGCCAGGCCAAATTTCGTAATGCCGCTAGCGCGCATATCATCGAGGAAAGCCATGACTTTCCCATAATCCAATTCTTGGTCTGCACGGAGAACGATGGAAAACTGCGGATTTTTCTGCTGTTCTTCTTTCGCCCGTGCGATTAGGGCATTCTTCTCGATAGGCTTGTCTTCGAGATATAACGTGCCGTCATTCTTCATGGTCACGACGTAGGTCACTTTTGTCTGCGTTTCTGCATGCTGCGCTTGGGGCAGACTGACTGGGACAGTCTTCATATCGACCATGTAGAGCGTACTGATCATAAAGAAGACGAGCAAGAAAAACATAATGTCAATCATGGGGATAATCATGACTTCAGGCTTTGTAAAACTCCGTCTATCTCTGAGGCGCATGGCTGTCACCGTCCATTTCGTCAGGCATTAAGTCAAGAGCCGAAAAACACAGTTCCATGTCCGTAATCATGCGGTCTAACCGCTGCGTGAAATAGGCATGGACAACGAGGGACAAAATAGCCACACAAAGGCCAAAGGCCGTGGCAATGAGTGCTTCGCCAACACCGCCTGTAATGGCAATAGCCTGACCGGACTGGACATTGAAAATGCTAAAAGACGTAATCATGCCACTAATCGTGCCAAGAAGCCCTAAGAGCGGTGCCATCGTGACGATGACATTGAGATAATAGAGGCGATTGCGCAATTTCGCGATGAAAATGCCCGACTGGACTTCAATGTATTCACTGCGTTTGGCACCGCATACACTAGCAAAGACATCTTGCAAAATCTGGGGCAAACCGCCTTTCGTCTGCATAGCCAGCTCTTTTGCAGCATCATATTTTTTCACTTTCATGTACGTATAAAACTGCGACGCAAAGGCTGCGCCTGCATCCATGCGCTTGTAAAACATGGCCCGTTCTGCTGCGACATAGATGACAAAGAGTGAACACAGCAGCAACACATACATGACAAGCCCGCCCTTTTGAAAGATAGCCAGGCCTCCCATTATTGACTCCATACCTTTTTCCTCTTCTACATACCAAGGGTATTGTAAACTATATGCCACCACTTGGGCGAATAAAAAAAGCCGTAAGGATTGCTCCATACAGCTTTCTAGCTGACGTATGCCTAATCTCCATCCTATCGCTCGCAGGTCTACTGGTGATTGAAATCAGGCAGTTCTTCTGACTAAGTGTCATGACACGTACTGCGTCTTCCCATAGTAACCTACAGTGACATACTTGCAGCCGTGCTCAACCATACAGCGGCGGGACCGCGCCGGAATCACACCGGACTTCTCTATTAAGCCCAAGGGCACCTGATTCGTATATAGTTTCATTTACTATAGCATAGCCTGCATAGCCTGTCAATAATTAGGCAAGACCATTTTTTTGAACTAATAATGTAAAGGTTCCGTCCCCATTAGGTGACACATCGAGGATTTTATGACCGTCATCTTTTAAGCTGCGCGGTACGTTTTGCATCGGTTCCCCTTCGTTAATGCGGACAGACAAGATTTGACCGTCTTCCATATCTTCTAATTCGACTTTTGTTTTCACATACGTGACCGGGCAGACCACATCCGTAATATCAAGGGTCCCGTCTACTTTGTACTGACTCATTTGCTCAGATCCTCCTTTAATTTCGCTTCTAATCCATCCCAGCCGACACGGGCTAAGACTTTGGCAAACCGTTCGCCTGGTTTGGCGTTTTTTTCAAAGAAATCGAGCACTACATCGGCTACTTTATACACGTCTTCTTCCTTCGTCAGGAGCGGCAAGACATGCTGTCCAATGGCAATATTCTTCCCGTAAGAGCCACCCAGGGAAATGTTGTACCCTGCTTTGCCGCGCCATGCCGATACAGGGCAGTTGGTAACGCATTTGCCGCAATATACACAGTCATTGCTGCGATACTGCAACGTATGTTTTTCCTTGTCTACTGTAATGGCCTGCGTTGGGCAGACGACCTGACAGAGACCGCAGTAAATGCATTTGTCAGCCTGCCACGTCGGCAAAATGCCCCCTTTGACACCGAGGTCATTTTCTTCGGCTTTTAAGCAGTTATTCGGGCAGCCTGTAATGCCTAATTTGAATTTACACGGAAATTCCCGTCCACCATACCGTTTTTCAAATTCCAATGCCAAATGCTGCGTGTCAATGAGACCGGACGGACAAATGGCATTGCCCTGACAGGCTGTAATGGTGCGCAGCCGTGGGCCGCAAACACCATTATAGACACCGCCTTCATTGAGGGCTTTTTTGACCTTTTCAATATCTTCTAAGTGAATGAACGGAATTTCTACGCCTTGACGGCTCGTCAAATGGATATAGCCTTTGCCGTATTGTTCCGCTACTTTTTGAATCGTTAGTAATTGCTGGCCCGTCAATTGGCCGCCAATCGTTTTCAGGCGCATAGAGAAGCAGTCTTTTTGTTTCTGCTTCATAAAGCCGCCCTTTTTCAGTAATTTTAAATTTGCATCAGCCATGGTAACGACCTCCTCTTACTGAATGACTAATGGTTCTTTCGTGCTGACACCGTCTTCGACGTGAAAGCTGTGGAGCACCGGTTCTGCCGCTGCGAGGGACAAAATGAGGTAACTCAAGTTCGGGTCGAAGGCCAGACGAATGTCTTCTTGTGACGACCGGGACGGCGTATTCGGATGGCTGTGGAAATTGCCGAGTAAGACGTAGTCGTTCTTACGAATATCTTTAATTACGGCAAATTGTTCCTTTACATCCATGGAAAAATGTTCCGGACTTTCGTCTGTATTCCGGAGATAATAGACTTTTTTGACGATTTTCTGGCCGTCTTTGATCACGCCGCCTAAGAGGCCGCACGCTTCGTTAGGAAGTCCCTTTTTCGCAAAGGCCACGATGTCGTCGTAGTCTTGTTTGGATAAGACAACAGTCATCATGAAGCCTCCCTTATAATTTCAAATCGCACGTTGGCTGTTCGTAATCGATGAGAGTCGTAATAGTCGGATGATCACCGCAAACGGCGCAGTCATGGTTATGAGTGATTTTAATTTTCCGAAATTCCATGGTCAACGCATCGTAGGTCAGCAAATAGCCTGTTAACAGGTCGCCAATGCCGAGGATGTACTTCACTGCTTCTGTAGCTTGAATGCTACCGATTACACCAGCCATAGCACCGAGCACGCCAGCTTCTTTACAAGACGGGACGGCACCTTTGGGAGGCGGCGTTTCAAAGACGCAGCGATAGCACGGCCCTTCGCCGGGCACATAGGTCATGGTCTGCCCACGGAAGCGGATAATACCAGCGTGGGAAAAAGGCTTCTTCAAGAAGACGCAAGCATCATTGATGAGGAATTTCACAGGGAAATTATCAGTCCCATCAATGATGAAATCATAATTCTGGTCTTTAATAATATCCACAATATTTTTGGAAGTCACAAATTCATGATACGTAATGACCTTGACGTCCGGGTTAATGGCGTTAATCGTCGCTTTCGCCGAATCGACTTTAGGCGTACCAATATCGGCTGTGGTGTGGATAATTTGCCGCTGTAAATTCGACAAATCAACCACATCGGCATCAACAATACCAATGGTGCCAACACCGGCTGCTGCTAAATAGAGGGCAATCGGCGAGCCTAAGCCGCCTGCGCCGATAATCAATACTTTCGCTTCGAGTAACTTCTTTTGCCCTTTGCCGCCAATTTCATTCAAAATAATATGGCGAGAATACCGTTCGAGTTGTTCATTCGTCAGTTTCACTGCGCGCCGCCTCCCATGTAATATAAGAATTCGACGACATCGCCGTCTTTCACCTGGGTCTTATCGAAATCGCCGCGTTTGACGAATTCGTCATTCAATTCGACTGTGACGTATTCCGGTGCTTCTGCTTTTGCAAGCTGCAAGAGTTCCGTTACGGACACAGGCTTTTCGATGGTTAACTCCTTACCATTTACTTTGACTGCCATGATGTAAAACTTCCCTTCTCTAATACAATGTTATTTATAATTCAAAGAGGCGTACTAAGAGTACAAAAAAAACGCGTCATCTTTACAGATGGCGCGTAAATATACCGATTCACTCACTCATCTGTCAGGAAATCCTGCTGGAATTGGCACCTTCCCATAATGGAGGTTGCCGCAGCGTCACTGGGCCAGTCCCTCAGCTGCTCTGGATGAATTGTATGTGCAGTATGAAATGAAATTACTGTACTAAAATAGTTGTTACGGAAATATCATCTTACACTCGTTGATAGCTGCACATTCGACAGCTACAACATATGATGGTCAAAATTTTTAAGTACCTCATCGTAACCACTCCTAAAACTACACCATATGGTGAATTCCATTGCAATGTTTACAAGAATAGTACTCTTTTTTCTTCGGCCTGTCAATAGGTTTTACTAAAAATATACTTTTTTTGTCATTTTTCAACAAATGTCTTAGTTGTGTTTTTTCGTTAACAATACGACCGTTTCGACGTGGCTCGATACGTCCTGATTGATGTCAGTTTTCGGGAAGCGATCCAGACTAATATGGAATGTAGCAAAATATCTCCTTTTGTTCACGGAAACATATCAACATATTCTGTAGCAAAAAATTATTGATACAATTCGCTATCCATATCACAGCCTGAACCTCGCCCGTCCACGGAAAAAGTTCCACTTTTTTATTCGTTTCTACTATTATAGTGATTCCAACATAAAAGTCAAATTTAGCGAAGAACTGCCATCGCCTCAACCTCGTCCGTTCTTCGTACAGAGAACAGGTCAACGGCTATTTTTCGCCCCGACTGATGACCCAACTTCCATGCACTCGACCTTGGTAAGCTGAAAATTTTAATGGCGATGTTGCTACTTTTTCGCATTCTCTTCCAGTTCCAGCATGTACTTATCAAAATCAGACATAAATAATCTGTCCTGAATGACACGATATTTTTCAAATTCAGTTTCGGCCTTTGCCTTGGCAATCTCAGCAGTGATTTTGCCTGCATCCTGAAGAACTTCTCTGTCATCAGCCATCAAGAATAAATCCAGACGCTTTGCCCAACCCTCCATCGTCATTGGAATATGACGTTCTGCACGGTCTTCTGCCAAATCCAGATAAGCCGATACAATACGTTCTAATGAACGCATTTCCTGCTCACTCAGATAATTCTTCGCAACGCTCACATCACTTTTTACGATCTTGCCTTCCGGTGCTGCTGCCCAAGTGGTTAATCCCATATGAGGCTTATCTGCATCGGCTCGCTCATAAATCAACTCCGCTGCTGTATGTCCATGAACTGCATAATGCATCTTGTTTTGAACCTTTGCAAAAAACCGCTTTGTTGTTTTTGCTGTTCGGTCATAATCGAGAGCTGTAGCATAGATGTCTGTTATCTTCTGATAAAATCTACGCTCAGACAGACGAATTTCTCGAATCTGCTCAAGCAAGCGGTCAAAGTATTCTACTGTAAGCACAGATCCACCATTTTTTAGACGTTCATCATCCATGACCCAACCTTTGATGGTGTAGTCCTTCACGATGCCATTGGCCCACTTGCGAAACTGTACTGCTCGCTCATTATTAACCTTGAATCCAACCGCAATAATCATTTGAAGATTATAATGCTTTGTATTACGAGTCACCTGACGTGAACCTTCGGTTTGAACTATTCGGAAATTCCGAATAGTTGCAGACTCTTCTAATTCACTATCTGCATAAATCTTTTTAATATGTTCATTTATCGTTGGCAAACCAACGTCATACAATGTGGCCATCATCTTCTGTGTCAGCCATATATTCTCATCCTCATAGCGCATCTCAATACTATCCTGCTGATCACCAACAGAGGCAACATAGGTTAAGTATTCTGCTGCACTGGAACGGATGGTTATTTCGTCTTTTTTCTTTTTCAAATAGGAGGACCTCCTTTAACGTCCCAAAATCATTATTCTGCCTGTGCATCAAAGGATTGTTTCACAATTTCCATGATTTGATCTAATTCATCCTGATGCTCCATAAACAATTCTACATCGCCATTTCCCCAACGCCCTAAACCGGTAATATCTTTGCAAATACCGTTAGGGTCATTAATTTCTGAAAACTTCATATTAATCGAGATACGCAATCTTTGTTTCTGAAAAACAATATCAACAAAATTAGTATCCAGTTTATAGGCAACATACAACTTTTTATATTCCTTCTTAACTGCAGGAGATAAGTTCATAATGCGCTTATCTAAAGACTCGAATAGTATTCTTGTAAAAGCATTCACATCATATGTTTCCAAGGAATATTTCTGCACTGTTTTTTCTTCTACTTGATATGGCGCAAGTTCTGCAGCTGTTAAAGTTGGATATGGCCAAATAGATTCTGCTTTCTTTGCTAATTCGTTTGCTCTCTCTTGGATATGTTTTTCATTCCACTTATTTTGCAAAACCACATATTTATTAAGCCTAAGTGCACTTTCTTTGAATCCCCCCGGCATATCCATCTTTTCCAAGAAAGGCCTGTCACTCATTTCAGAATTATATGCAGTCAAAGTAAGATTACCAATTGTATGTAAATACTTTTTCTGAACCTCTTGCCACTCAGCACCAAGATCAGCTTGCCACTCAAAAGAAAGATTTTTGTTCTGCGGCATAATATGCTCAATGGTGTAATTCTCTATTATAATTGGAGCTTTGTTTTCAAAGTTTTCCAAGCGACTAAGAATATAATTTCTAGCACGCATATTATAAATATCACGGCTTTCAAATGCACCTTCAAACTCATCGTTATCCGGGAATTCTTTATAAGTATCCTGCATCACGAAAAATGCCTTAACAGAATTCAGATAATCATCTGGTCTAATATAATTCTTCAACGTTGCAAAGGTCTTGTTCATCGAATTAGTCGGAATTTCGCAAATTGCACGTCTCAAGACATAGCTAATACAAAGCTTCAGAATTTCCTTCAACTCATCTGATGTTATCAGTTCTTCGGTACAGTCATGATGAATTTTCAGTAAGAACGGATAAGATACTTCCATTCTCAAATCAATAATGTCCTCATATAACTTCTTTAAATCCGTGTCAGCATTTCGCTTGAATACAATGTTTGTATAGTATTTTGCATAATCAAGCAAATCTTGACACAATTCTCTGATAGTTCCAAATTCACAGTTCAAATGATACAACTTGAATTCTTCATATACACGTCCTTGCTTTGGAATGCGAGAAAGTTTCATGGTCAAGTAATGGCGGAAGAAAGCATCCATTACTGTTCCTTGCGTTTCATAAATAAACAGCTGTTCCATAGGCCGCCAAAGATGTTCATATACATAAGTTTGTTCCGATGGCTCTAGTCCCATCAAAACATAGTTACGAATCAAATCAGATTCAGAAAGTTCCTTACCGGTAGAATTCAAACTTTCAAAAATTGCCTGTGCATCGTCAACAGCACGATCTAATGTGATATTAACAATTTGTAATTTTCCAATTGACTCATATACCTCTGCAGGCTGAATTTCTTTATCAGCCAGCTTGTTAGCAAAAAAATTGTAATTTTCAATCAGTCTTGATCTAGTGCCTTCTGCAATTGGCTTTTCCTCAACGAGGCTTATGAGAATATCTCGATCTGTTTCAGTCAGCAGTAACTTATATCGTTCATCACCACTTTCATACTCGTTTTTTAGAAGCATATTATCTATACGACGAGCATTAATTGTTGTGTCACTCGGATTTTTTATTGCATAATCGCGCAAAGCCAGAAGAAGCAGTGTTAAGGTAGTCATTCGCTGTTGGCCGTCAATAATCATATATTTCTGAACACCTGTTGGCATTGCCTGCTCAGCAATATTAACAATAGATCCAACAAAGTGACCAGCTTTGCCTTTTCTCTGCATCTCTACAATATCGTTCCAAAGTCGTTTACACTGATCTATATCCCAGCTATAAAACCTCTGATAAACTGGAATCAAGAACTGTTTATTTCCGTTTAATATCTCATAGATATTGCCTTTACGTGCATCCATATCGCACCTCCATTACTTCTTTTCTCCGTAAGAAACCGTATCCTCTGCTACCTTGCTTAGTTCTATTTCAGATATATATTTATAGAGCTTTTCCTCTTTTCGTGGCTCCACATTATCTGTCCAAAGCTCACATTGACTAATTACTGTGCTTATTGCAAAATCATAGTCTTCCGGCGGATACTTATATTTCTTAAGGAGTCGCTTAACCATCTTACGCATCTGCGCTCTAGCAGTTTCTTTCTTCTGCCAATCGATCGTGCGATTCTTACGAAGCATTTCTGTAAGTTCTCTTGTCAGAGCAATCAATTCATCATTCTTATAAAAATCCTTGATATGCTCTGGTTTTGTAAGGGCATCATAAAATGCAAGTTCTTCTTGTGAAAGCCCCAACTCTTGACCATTCTTATAGAGATTTGCAATTTCCTCCGCAGTTTTAAGCAGTTCTTTAATAACTTCTTCATTGGTGATTAATCCGTTATAATAAGAGTTCATCAGTTGCGCTATCTTTTCTGAGAATTTTTGTGACTGCACCACATTTGTTCTCTTGTAAAGGGCCACCTGCTCAGCCATAAGTTTTTTCAAAATCTCAACAGCTATATTCTTTTCCTTCATTCTAGAGATTTCATCCAAGACAGCCGGATCAAACAAGCTGAAATTTTCACCGCCACTCTTGCTGCTGTCAAATAAGCTGATGACACCTTCGCTCTGTACTGCCGCTTTCAAAAGTTCATTGATTTGATCGTTAATCACGGTAAGCGACAGGCTCTTTCCACCAGTACCACCGTAAGTGATTTTAATAACCGTAGATCGCAAAGCCTCCATATAAGCTGCTTCATGCCTTTCCTGTTCTGTTGTCATACTGGAACAAAGCGAATGAGACTGTTTCAAAAGCATAGCTTCCTTCAAGAACAAATCTTTTCTTTCTGGTACACTTACATCGAGAATAAAGTTTACGCCACCCGTAATAAGCTTAGCCATTGTAAGCGGAGAGCCACCTACAAATCCGCTAAAATCAAAGCCATGCAATAAATCTTTGCAGACCTGTAGCTTTTCCTGAAACTTCGGATAGGCCATCTTTGCAATGTTCATATCACCGTATTTAGACTGATCGCGTTTCGTATATTCCTTCATTGCAGCCTTTAAAGCTGATGCAATTCCAACATAGTCTACAATCAATCCACCTTCTTTATCCTTGAATACACGGTTAACACGAGCTATTGCCTGCATCAAGTTATAGCCATGCATTGGCTTGTACACATACATGGTAGCCAAAGAAGGTACATCAAATCCGGTGAGCCACATATCAACTACAATGGCAATCTTCATCGGGTCATTGTTATCTTTAAACTTCCTTGCAAGCTCTTCTTTGTGCGATTTTGTTCCGATGATCTCTTTCCAATCTTCCGGATCGTTGTTGCCGCTAGTCATAACTACACCGACTTTATCCGTCCATTCAGGTCTAATTTTCAAGATGCGACGATAGATTTTCATTGCAATCGGACGAGAATAAGCCACAATCATAGCTTTACCCGTCAGAAGGTTTTCTCTATATTTTTCGTAATGTTCAACAATATCATCACAAAGAGATTCTATCGTAGAATCAGCTCCCAGTACACTTTCCATCTGACCAAGCATTTTTTTACTCTTCTCGATTGTTTGTGCATCGGACTGCTGCTCTAAGACATCATAAGTAGAATCAATTAACGCCAATGTGTTCTCATCCAACTTCAAATGAACAACTCGGCTTTCATAATAAACCGGACGAGTAGCACCGTCTTCCACGGCCTGTGTCATATCATAGACATCAATATAATCACCAAAAACTTCACGAGTGTTTCTGTCTTTGGCTGAAATCGGTGTACCGGTAAATCCGATAAATGTAGCATTCGGCAATGCATCATGGATAATACGAGCATTACCAATTACAGTATGTGCTTCCTTTTCACCGTTTTCATTCTCTGACATAACGATTTTTTCATCAAAACCATACTGTCCACGATGTGCTTCATCTGCCATAACAACAATGTTTCTGCGTTCTGACAAAGCTTTCTCTCCACGTTCAAACTTGAACATTGTTGTAAATATAATTCCATTTGCACTTCTGCCATCAAGAAGTGACTTCAAATGTTCCTTGCTCTCTGCCTGTACCGGTGTCTGACGCAAGAAATCTGCGCATTGTGAGAACTGTGCATAAAGCTGATCATCCAGATCAATACGGTCTGTCATAACTACGATAGTTGGACTATCTAATGCATCTTGCAATAAATGTGCATAGAATACCATCGACAATGACTTACCAGAGCCCTGTGTATGCCAGAACACACCACCCTTACCATCGGTCTTCGTTGCCACCTTTGCTTTCTCTATCGCTTTGCGAACAGCAAAATACTGATGGTATCCGGCTAACACTTTGAAACGACTATTGCTAACGCCTGAGAAAAGAATAAAATTTTTCAAAATATCCAACAGACGTTCCTTTTGGAACATACCCTCATAGAAGGTTTCAAAGGAAGCATACGCAGTATCTTCGTAATTACCGTCTTTGGTTTTCCACTCCATAAAACGATCTAACCCGGATGTGATAGTTCCGGCCTTATTCGTAGACAAGTCGCTAATTACACAGATTGCATTGTAATAAAAGATAGATGGAATATCTTGCATGTAGTTGCGGATTTGATGGTAAGCATTCTCAGCTCCTACCTCGTCCTTAGCCGGGCTCTTCAATTCCATCAAAACAAGGGGCAATCCATTAATAAATAGAGTAATGTCCGGGCGACGGTTATTTCCATTTTCTAAAAACGTAAACTGATTTACCACATAGAAAGAGTTGTTCTTTACATTTGCATAATCAATCAAGTGTACAATAGATGATTGCTCCTCGCCCTTTACAAAGAACTTAACCGTAATACCATTTTGCAGATAATCCATAAAAATGATGTTCTTCTGCAACAGGCTGCCGGTATCAAAATTCTTCAATTTAGCTAGTGCCTCATCTATAGTTTCTACAGGCAGACCACGGTTGATACGCACCAAGCTATCTCTCAGAATAGAGTCCAGAAGCGGACTGGTATAATCTCTATCAAAATCCGGAGCGTAGAGGTGGTCATAGCCCATGTTTTCAAACAATTCAATGATTGCTTGTTCGTATGTATCTTCTGTAAATAAACTCGGCATATTCAACCTCCTGTATTTTTCGTTATGTTTCTATGATAAACAAGAATTTAGCGGCTTAGAGGTCGATGTCGGAAACATCGAGTTCGCCAGACATAAGTTTAGGTAACAGAGCATCTCGGAGTACAGCAAGATGTTCATTTTGCTTGCCATTGGCAAAAATCTGATTGAAAATCGATTTGCAATAATCATCAAATGCTATAACTTTATCTACTGGTGGAATTAAAATATTTTCCGTTTCGATAAAGCCTGAGAAGTCAAGGTTCTTAATACCTGTTGTGCCGTTTTCATAAGAGAAAAAAATGCCTTTACCATACAGGTATTGCCAATAATAGTAGATGAACAAACTGTATCCTTCTTTGGGTTTCATTGCTTTACAGAAATTTGTGCAAACCATACCGCTATCATAACGATCGAGTAATGATTGAGTTATAGCTGTACATCTACCGGTTGATTGAGTAGGACTACCTCCTGAAATTTCAACAACAATGTCACCGGCTGTAAGTTGTTTTGTGGAAAAGTTTTTAGGAAGAATATATCTTGTGGGCATTTTGCCTTTGTTGCCTGCTTTGACTTCGGGAATATCTGCACCTCTAATGCAGTAAACCTTTTCGGTATTATTGCCTGTTGGTGCTTCTTTTCCCCAATCACCATTTAAGGTTGATTTAATAAGTTCAGAGAATGTTCCTGTTGACCATTCATTGTTTTGGGGATTGTCTATAAACCATTCTTTGAATATTGCCTGAGCTTGCTGCTCTAAATTCTTGTTTATTTCTTTATTTGTCTTGATTTTCTCATCAATATTCGCTAAGAAGCTTCCTATATTCTTCTGAACCAATTTATCACTTGGATACCTGATAATTACTTCATCTTGCAAACGTCTTCTATTAATTTCAGTTTGACCAGTAGAACCTTCTGCCAATCCCTCTATTTGGGATTGAAATGACTTTACAGCATACCCATAGTAAATAGGATCCAATTCTTCCGAAGGTCTCATAAGAATCATATGCCCATCAATAGTCGTAGGCACTGTGACTTCTACCATCTGTGCAACTCTACCAGCAGTTCCAGTTCCTGTCGAATTTATCAGAACATCTCCTGCTCTCAGCATTTTATCTACAGGAACCTTCTTTTTTTCACAATCATGAATTCTTGATTCATTGTACGAAATCTCAAAATTTCTATTACACTTTTGATTTAGAACTCGTATTGTATTTTCATTTTCTTCTTCTGTATACTTAGGCGGTATACCTTTTGCTATGAACGATGTTACCTCTCCTAAAGTCTTTTCAAGCCACTTTACCATATTGTCACCTTTCTAACCAATGTATTTCTTGTGAGCCAACTTAACATTGCTCTGCTTGACCATTGCATACTGCAAGGTCGTATCTATTCGTTTATGCCCCAAGAGCTGCTGTAACTGTTCTATAGGCATTCCCTTATCAATCGCCATCGTCGCAAGTGTTCTTCGGAACTTATGCGGATGGACTTTTTGAATATCCAACTGCTTACCCATTTCACGCAGGCGAGATTCGATACCGCCTATCTTGATTCTCTCATGCGGAGAGCGCAGAGTGACGAACAATGCCGGATTGTCATCCGTTCTGCTATCAATGTAGTTTTGCAAATGAATCTTTGTCCGAGCATCAAAGTAAACAATGCGTTCCTTATCACCCTTACCGAATACTACACATTCGCGCTCGTTAAAATTGATGTCTGCTTTGTTCAGCAAAACCATTTCACCGATACGCATTCCAGTGGAAGCAAGCATATCAATCATCGCCAAATCTCGAAGTTCTGTGCAACTATCACGCATTTTTTCCAAATCTTCATCTGTATAGGTTTCCTTGATGTTAGTAGCCGTTTTCACCTTATGGATACGGCGAACAGGACTTTTCAGAATGTAATCTTCATCCTCCAACCAAGAGAAAAAACTGGATAAAATTCTGCGGATATTGTCAATCGTCACACGACTGGATTGATTTTTGCTTTGATAATCCGTCAAATAGGAACGCAAATCCTCTGTCTGAATGTGGCGGATGCCTTTGCTTATCGAAGCTACCATCGTCTCAATAGTTGTGCGATAATATTTCAGCGTTTTCTCTGAACAGCCTTCAATCCGCTTTGCCGAAACAAAAGCGTCTATCAGCTTTGGATTGTCGTCTGCATCCTTCTTTTCTGTCTGTGCTGTAATCTCACAGCCAAACAGTGTGTTTTCAAGCACCTTTTGCAACTGCTGCATTTGGGCATTGTCGAGGTGTGATAGCATTTGCTGCATCACCTCTGAAATAATTTGTTGTTTCATAGGTCATTCTCCTTCAAATTTATTTTCCAGAGAACGACTCAACGGCAGTTCCGTTGGCTTTATCTCCCGCCGTTGGTGGGAGTATTTAGGTTAAACAAGAATTTAGAGCTGCAAGCTCAGGCAATTTATCAGCAAATGTTTATAGATAATCCCAATTCAAACTGGGAAGCAGGAACATTAAGTGATATTGCCAATATTACTATGGGGCAATCGCCAAGTGGTAGTAGCTATAACGAGGACGGAAACGGCACAATTTTCTTTCAAGGTCGTGCTGAATTTGGATTTAGATTTCCGTCAGTTCGTCTTTTCACTACTGAGCCGAAACGAATGGCTTTTGAAAACGATACTTTGATGAGCGTTCGTGCACCTGTCGGCAACCTTAATGTTGCCCATAGGGATTGTTGCATTGGTCGTGGCCTTGCCGCTATACATTCAAAGAACAATCATCAATCATTTGTGCATTATACAATGTTCTCACTCAAAAAACAGTTAGATGTTTTCAATGGAGAGGGTACTGTTTTCGGTTCAATTAACCGTAACTCATTGAATGAAATGCCAATCCTCATACCATCAGATGAAAAGCTTGATGAATTTGAAAGTATAGTTGCACCGATGGACGCCGCTATTCGCAATAATTACGACGAAATCTGCCGTTTGGGACAAATTCGTGATTCATTGTTACCTAAACTTATGTCCGGCGAGCTTGATGTCTCAGCCATCGACCTCTAAGCCGCTAAATTCTTGTTTATCTTATCATTGAGTGCAATTTTATCATCAAACGCCTTCAGGAATGAGCCGATTTTTTCTTGTTCAACTAATGGTGGAACATCAATTTCAAGATTCTTTACCACATCCGTCTGCACACGCTGTCGTCCAGATGAACCGACCATAGATTTTATTGCCGGTTCTCTTACTTCCGGGCTGCAAACGAGATAGTACAAATAGTCCTTATCAGCGATTCCTTCTTTTGCTCGGAATACGATATACTCCGTTGATCCAAAGCCAACTTCCCCATCATTTAAGATTGAGACCTGAGCTGTTTTTCCGTTTTCTAAACACGGCGTAATTCGTGCCATAATTGTATCTCCATTACGGAACTTCGTACCACCAGAAAAACATTCTTCAACATAATATTGAACATCTCGATAAAATGGGCGGAGTACATCCATAGGGATTTTCTTAGCTATAGCACCTTTTTTTATTGTTTCTCTCGGATTGAAATCTGCAATATCAGAGAGCTTCTTTTTTGTCCATTCAGATTTCATACCCAATCGCCTCCAGTTTTTCATGAATTACAAATTCGTTTATTCTTTCTTGTCCTGTATTCATAAGCTAACTCTCACTTTCAGTTTCATCTTCATCCGTTCTATACGCATCTTCAACTGAATAAGTACCATCATCCAGCATCTTAACATCTATGCCTACGTTGATTGTGTCCTGTGTTTTTCCCCCATCCTTCAATTCGTATATAAACTGCAAAGCTGCTTCAATATAATATTCAATTGCATTCTCGTCCAAATTCAAGATTTCAATATTATCAATGCTAATCAAATTAGCTGTAGTTGAAGTAATCAACCGTCCTTTTTCAACAAGGCCAAAATTTCGATCTATTATCTGCACAGAAAAATCTCCAGAATTTAACCAATCAACAATTTCCTTATTTTCATCATAATCTTCAATTGGTTGATACGAATATTTGTCAATTTCCTTTGCCCACGCTTCTAACTGCACCTTAACTTCATTTTCATTTTTGCATATGAACAGTGATGAATCTGATACATTTTCTGCAAACTCCTTTAGCAGAAATTCTCCAAAAGCATTATCTTTGGAATAGTATATGATTTTTGAGTTGCGGTGTTTTAATGCAAATTCCAAAACACTTTCCCATAGCAATGCATCCTTAAATCCTTTATCAGACTTTTTGTCTTTTCCCTCAAATGGAGGCAACTTACTAAATGCACGATTTACAATGCTTTCAAACCTATTATTAGAAGCAATTGGAATTTCTATAACGCTATTTGCTCTTCCTGAAATCTCCTTCTTATATTCCTCAATCTTAATTTTTATATATTCTGGATAATTTATTGTAGGATTCTCCTGTATAGAATACTCAGGAAACTGTTTCTTTGATATTGTACTTTTATATGTAACAAGCAATTCATCATGCTTTTCTATAATCTGCTTCTCCATTTCACTCCAGACAACTGATGGGATAGCTATGGTTACATATTCATATATATCAAGTTGCTCAATCATACCAACTACATGTTCAAATGTTGCATTGAAGCTAAAAGTTGTGAAATCTGCCCTCTTTTCATATGCTTGAAACAACGCATTCGTATCAAAAATCAAACAATACGTTATTTCACTGCTTGAGCTCATATCCGATCGCCCCCAGCTTCTTCCTGATTTCGTCCTCCAGTTCATGAGACTTTGCGAACATTTCCGCAAGTTCAGATGTTAACCGATCCATCTTTTCTTCAAAGGGCTCATCGTCATCTTCCTGCTCTTCAATACCCACATAGCGTCCAGGTGTAAGGATATAATCTTGTTTCTCAATTTCAGCTGTATCCGTAACAGCACAAAATCCCTTAATATTTTCAAGTGTTCCGTCAACAAAAGCTTCGTAGGTTTCTGAAATCTTATTGATGTCTTCATCCGTCAGCTCACGAAGCTTTCGGCTCACCATTGTTCCCATCTTTCGAGCATCAATAAATAAAGTCTTTCCCAGTTGTTTTTTCTGCTTATTGATAAACCAAAGTGAAACTGGAATCTGCGTTGTATAGAAAAGCTGAGTAGGCATTGCAACAATGCACTCAACTAAATCAGCATTGATAATATTCTTACGAATATCACCCTCTCCGCCTGATTGAGAAGAAAGGGAACCATTTGCTAATACCATACCAATACGGCCTGCTGGTGCAAGATGAAAAATCATATGCTGAAGCCATGCAAAGTTAGCATTCCCTGCTGGTGGTGTTCCGTATTTCCATCGCTGATCTTCTTTTAGTTTATCCAATCCCCAATCGAAAAAGTTAAAAGGGGGATTAGCCATAATATAATCTGCTCTCAACGTTGGATGACGATCATCAAGGAATGTATCTGCCGCATAGGTTCCAAGATCAGGCTCAATTCCACGAATTGCAAGATTCATCTGCGCCATCTTCCATGTAGTAGGGTTTGAGTCCTGGCCGTAGATAGAAATGTTACTGATGTTACCACTGTGATTCTCAACAAATTTTGCAGACTGAACAAACATACCGCCTGAGCCACAGCAAGGGTCATATACTCGGCCCTTGAAAGGTTTCAAGACTTCCACTAAAGTACGTACTACGCATGAAGGCGTAAAGAATTCGCCGGCACGTTTGCCTTCTTGTTCAGCAAACATAGAAAGGCAATACTCGTAAGTGCGTCCCAGGATGTCTTTCTCGCTGCCGTGTTCGATCATCTGAATATTGGTAAATAAATCCACCACATCTCCTAGTCTGCGCTTATCCAGTTCCGGACGCGCAAAGTTCTTAGGCAAAATATCCTTCAAACGCTTATTTTCTTTTTCGATGGCACGCATGGCATCATCGATCACCGTTCCGATTTCCGGAGTATGTGCTTTTGCTGCAATCTCACTCCAACGTGCACCAGCTGGTACAAAGAAGATACCCTCAGAAGTATATTCGTCGATATCCTCCTCGAATCCATCGCCTTCTTCAACAAGTTCCTGATACTTATCATCAAATCTATCTGAGATATACTTCAAAAAAATCAATCCCAGAACAACGTTCTTATATTCTGATGCATCCATATTGCCACGAAGCACGCAGGCTGCATCCCATATTTGTTTTTCAAATCCAATATCGGCTGTATTTTTATCTGCCATTTTGTTCTTATCCTTCCTGTTTTGCAGTTTCATCATGTTTTATCGGAATTCGCTCCATAATATCCTGTATATCGCAATCAAGGGATTCACAAATTCTAAGTAGGACTTCTGTTGTCACATTTTCATTTCTACCAAGCTTTGCTATAGAAGTAGCACTTACTTCACTCATTTCCTGTAGCTCTCGCTTTTTCAATCCCTGATCTATTAACATCTTCCAGAGTGGATTATAACTAAACTGCGTTTTTAATAATTTTTTACTCTTGCTCTTATTCTCCTTGCTCATTTTGATTCTCCTTATTCCATGCCCAACCAAATAATTCATAACCTCCAGATTCAAGCTCAATCACCTTACATTTTTCGATTGTAGTTCTAATCTTCTCGGCATAAAATTCATAAGATCTAAAAGATACAAATGCCTGTTTTTCTGTTCTTTTATGGAATCATAATACCTTATCAAAGCTGTAAGAGTTGGCTTTTCTATTGGATCCATCAAGTCTGCGTCATGTACAACAAATGGAATATTTGATACCGCCATATTAGCCAAATCAAATGTAATCAAGCCCCTTTGACCAGCACCACTTCCGTTATCACCTTTTGTTTCGAATGTGTAAGAATTAATCTTTTCCAAATTCAGTCTTGGTGGAATCAAATTCTTATCTCTAACAATTTTCACAGTGATTTCCTTCATTTTGTCATTCACAACGTCCTGAATATCTGAAAGCTGACTAGCAATAATTCTGTCTCTTGTTTCCGCATATTCCTTTGCTGTTTTCTTCAACTGACCAAAAGTTGTGTAATTCTCGTTAGCAGCCTTAAGTTATTTAATTCCGTTGTAATACGAGCATATTCTTTCAATACAGCTTGTGTAACGTTTGGAATATTTTTTATTTCTGCGATTTGCTCTTTTATCTTTTTAATCTCACTTCCAAGCATTACATAAGTTGTGGCAAGATCAGCTTCACTTTCCTTAAATTCTTCCTGGAGAACTTTTGATAGCTCCTGATGGAATTTATCAATTTCAGCAATCGATTTGAATTCCACTCCCGGAAAAAATCTTTCCAAATCAGAATATGATCTCTTAAAAGACTTTTTGCCTTCAGTCATTTCTTTTCTCAGGGAATTAAGCTGCATCTGCACCCTTGCTCTCTGCCTGCTATAACTAAGTAACAAACTATTCAACTCACTTAGTTGCTGAACCTGCATACTTGTAAAATCAAGTAATCCCTTACTACTGTTTTCAGCTAATTCGTTTTCTTTGATCTGCAATTCAGCAACTCTTGCTTCATTATCTTTATATTCTTTGTCACTGCTAGCCATTCTGATATGCTCATACGATACAGATTTTCCAAATGCTTTCTTCTCGTCTTCCGCAACCTTTACCTGATTAATCTGCTGTTTAACAATGTCATATCTATAAAACTGCTTTAAATATCTTTTTATTTCATCTTCAACTTTTTCATCTTTTGCTTCTTGCAAAGGTCTGGACGCATCCATTGTATCGCGTCCAAACACACGAATATGTTTAGACATCAACCCTCTCCAAGATAAGCCTTCGAATTTTAAATCGTACATTTCACCAAGGAAAGCAGTATATTCTTCGATAGTCATCGATTTCTTATCTTCACAAGGTACATATTGTCTGTCGCATCGAATTACCTCATTGTATTTGACAGTATTACGCATAAAAGAATATTCAATACCATCAAATTCTAAAGTAAAGCAAATGTTATGTTCTTTCACATTCTCATGCACTGCCAAACACTTGTTTATGTAGTCTTTTCCACCAAACACAAAATCAATAATCATAAGTAATGTAGATTTTCCAATTGAGTTGGATCTGTCCTCATCACCTACAATAGCATTCAGTCCTTCATGGAATGTTATAGGTGCACGTACCTCACCATCTTTTCCACCAGTTTTAAATCTATCGCAGTATATTTCAACCAACATAGTGAAGCACACCTCCTTCAAGCTCTATTTTATTTAAGACATATAGGCAATCCAAAATCTCCAGAAATTCCTGTATTCCTGACATCTTTCCTCTTGTTTTCTTATACAATTCAGAAGGTGTCATATCCTTCTTCTCCAGATATTTTAATATCACCGGAAATAATGCAAGGCTACTTTCCTTATATGGAGTTACTTTACTTGGAAATTTCATTTTTGTAAAACACCTCACAGGTCTGAATAAAAAAGCACACTACAATTCTACAAGCCATTTTTCCTTTGGTATCTCCTGCAAATGCTTTGTTATGAATCCATTCCGTCAGATTATAGATAACGTCTTCTTGGGAAAGACCGGCTTTTTCCAACTTTTGAGAACTTAATTTTACTTCCCTGGCAATATCGTCAAAGACATCTGTCATTTCCGAAAAAATGGTTTCTATGTATCTATAGTATTGAAGCACATGATTTCGCACATCATTCATTAACAACGCATCGCTGACTTTTTGATCTATTCTCAGTGCAGTATATTCTAGCTGCGGAAGCACGTCAGAAGGATTTATTGAAATCAACCCCTCTATTGCTGCTCTTATTTCTGCTTCTAATTCGATTCTATTAATTGCATTAATAGCCTTGTACTGTTTACTGGTAACTTGCTTTATCTCATAGAGTTTCTTATATTCATCAACCATAGGACTCATAAGATAGTTTTCAGAGGCCTCTTGGCTTAATGCAATTAGATTTTCCGGTGCATCTAAATTCTTAGGTCTTGGATATACAGCATTAAATATTGCAGCAAGTTCTGATGGCAAATCATCAGGAAATATCTGAATAATCTCATATTTCTTCTTAGGAATACCTTTTACTTCTTCCACTAATTTTTCATGAGTAAGCGGGCATTCATAATTCACCTCTGCTAACAATGGTGCATCCTGGTATTCAACTGCATTGGCAATGATTTTATTGTTTCGCTGAAGTACATACATGAATACTGAATACAAAAAATAAGCATCGTCTTCCGCATCATATAACCTCTGAAATTCATTTTTCTTGCGTTGTGCAATCTCAGCATCCTGAATGATAATATTCATCAATTTTTGAAGCACATCATCTTTTGTATAAGGGTTTATATCCGACATTACCTTTTGCCTAAAATATTCTTCGACTTTAACAGCAATATCGTTTCTTAACGCGGCTTGCTTTATGTCGTCTGGGACAGGATCCTTCCTGCTTACCAGACGACTTATTTTTGTAGAATTCAAATCGGTAGTACATAGAGAGTCTTCTTGTATCGTCACCGACTCAAGCAAAAATCTACCTGCACTTTCCTGCTTGTCATGTTGTATAAACCCATCCTGCATGATTTGGATAAGTGAAGATAATGTCATTTCATTCATATGTCCAATTTCTCCCTTACATGCCCTCGGTAAAAACATGGCAAAACAGTGGCAAATACTTTTGATTCCCTATTTTTTATAATTTAGGCACGACTTGAAGTTAAGTTTCGCGATACTCACATAGTCATATTCTATCACACTTTCAAACAAATTTCTATGCTTTTTGATGAACATTTACGCTATCACATAGTTTTTTGCATGAATTCACACTCATAAGTCAGGCAGGTGATTTTAATGACAAAATTAGAAAAAAGAATGTGGCTCATCAACATCGAGAATGCCGCTTCCAGAGTGGCAGCCGAGTACGGCAAAGCCGTGATTGATTCTGTGTTCCGTCGTTACGGTGCTCACAGCATCAGAGATTTGGCCTCTTGCTACTACAGCGAAGTTTTCGCCGATTTAGAGCAGATCGCCAACGACTAAAACAAAAAACGTCCTGAGCAAGACGTTAAACTGCTTTCTCCGAAATCAGCTCACCTTCTTCGTGGCCACGAGGTGTGTTCGCAGCTGATGGACGAGAGAACTTTAATATAGAGTGCCAGCTTGCGAACGGCTGGTCACCGGAATGAAGCGGAGAAATCCGCATGAGGTGACCATCTATGACAATCAGAACTGGCAGCCATACAGGTTATCTCCGCTTCGGTTCAAATGCCGAAAGGAGTAAATCGAATGGCAAAAAACGTAAATCAGAGTAAAGAGTATCGTATCTACATTAAGAAATCCAAAATCTGGGTGGACGTTAACAAAGAGTTCTACACGAACTACTACCGTGAAATCAACGCCTACCGTAAGCGTCAGCAGGAACATGGCCGTTGTGTCTGCCCTGCAAGCAAGCGCTACTTATGCGACATGGATTGCTTAACCTGTCCTTATGCCAAGGCTGGTGACCAGCTTTCCCTTGACAACACCGTGAGCGACGGTGATGGCAATGAAAAGAGCTGGCTTGAAGATATACCGGATGAATCCGTAGCTATCGCTGAAGTGTTAGAGGATGCAGAGCTTCTTAATGCTCTCTACGCAAAGCTGAACGAGCTGGACCCGGAAGGCCGTCTTATCTGCCAGCTTATTATGGAAGGAAAATCGGAACGTGATTGTGGCAAGGAAATGGGCCTCTCTCGTAATACATTCGTATATCGCAGGGACAAGCTGTTCCAGAAGCTCCACTCCGAGCTTAAGGACTACATCTAATATGAATGGTCGTCCTCTGATTTTTCAAGGGACGATTTTTCTTTTGATGAATTGCAACTTTTAGTGCGACACTCGTAATTCATGTACAAGTACCTCAAA
>OIXX01000183.1_pt1 | contig 49944 bp, 36 predicted proteins | sample 1588161 | NCBI WGS metagenome assembly OIXX01 (sample SAMN03283274) | human gut metagenome | biome: human-associated habitat; material: feces | host: Homo sapiens | place: Peru | collected 2012 | reverse complement strand
TGCCGAGTTTCAGATTTTATTTGTATCTTTGCCATACTTAAAGAAGTTTTCTGCAAAGATACAAATCTTTTGCGGAAAGGCAAAGCCCGAGCTTGTGAAAGTTTGGGCTTTGTTGTAAATAAAAACAATTTTTTCAGTTCCGTATCTGGAAAAAGGAGAAAAAACGAAAAGGGTGCGCCATAGACTTATGACACACCCTCTTTGTTTTTTAGAAAAACATCCTTTTTCTTTTATGACCAATACCCTTGCCTTTATATGATAAGGTGATAATGTTAATATTACGTTAAAGTCTGAAAATAATTGCCCAAAAGTTTGGAACTTATTGCAAAAAAGCATACCTTTGCAGTGTTCTATTGAAGTAGTACACTAAAACATTAAAGATTATGATACAGATTAAAGACATTGATTTCAGATACCCAGGTAGCAAGCACCTTGTATTTAGAGATTTCTCTTTGGAACTCAAGGAGAACAACATTTATGGCTTGCTCGGTAAGAATGGTACAGGCAAGAGCACCCTGCTCTACCTCATCAGCGGATTGCTCCGCCAGCAACAAGGTACCGTTCTCGTGGATGGCATTTCGGCACAAGATCGCAAAGCCGAGATGCTGAAGGACATCTTCATGGTGCCCGAGGAATTTGAACTGCCCAACGTTTCCCTCGCCACCTACGTGAAGATGAACCAGGGTTTCTATCCTAACTTCTCGCAGGAAGTGCTGGATCGTTGCCTCAAGAATTTTGATTTACCACTCTCTCAAGTTGAACGAACTCTCGATGGGACAGAAGAAGAAGGTATTCATGAGTTTCGCACTCGCCACGGGTACCCGCTTTCTTCTGATGGACGAGCCAACCAATGGTCTCGACATCCCATCGAAGAGCCAGTTCCGTAAGGTCATCGCCAACAACATGACGGAAGACCGCACCCTCATCATCTCTACTCATCAGGTGCACGATGTAGAGTCGTTGCTCGACCACATCATCATCATGAACCAGAGCCAGCTTCTGCTCGACGCTTCGGTTTCGGACATCTGCGAGAAATACACCTTCGAGTACCGCAACCCACAGGAGATGGACGACACCGTGCTCTACGCCGAGCCAACCCTGCAGGGCAATGCCGCCATCTGCAAGCGTCAGGAGGGAAAACAGGAAACACAGATGAACCTGGAGTTGCTCTTCAATGCAGTAATTAATGGAAAATTAAACGATTAAATGATTAGACGATTATGAAAAAGAATCTCGATTTAAATAGATTAAGAATGGTTATCCGTTGGGATGTATTAAACAACTGGACCTATAATTTGGGAGTCATTGCAGGACTCGCCATCTGTTTTTCAATTGCAAACATCATCCGGCTTTACAGAATTAGTGGCTTTATTGCAGCATCCCATGAACTAGATGCCATGACCGACAGTTATAAGGAATCCGCATATATGTTCTTTGGATTCATTTCTTTTATGGTCATTTACGTATTGGCATCTTGCATCTTCAGAAATATGAAGACCAAGTTACAGCGCGAAAGTTTCCTGATGCTTCCTGCCACTAACCTGGAAAAATATGTGGCTCGATTTCTGGTTGTTACCGTTGGTGGTCTTGTGACTTTGCTAGGAGCCTTGGTCATTTCAGATATTATCCAGCTCATCTTTAGCTTTTTCATCACTCCAGGCTTCCATATCAGCCTTACATGGCCAGTACTCAGCCACACCATTTTTGCCCTTTCACCAATAGACAACTCTTGGCAAACAATTCTGGAAGTCTACTCCTTCCTGATATTTGCCCATTCCTTCGCAACCCTGGGAGGAGCCTTCTACCGCAAGTTTCCTGTGCTTCTGACAGCATGTACGGGATTGGCACTTTGTCTAATTTTTGGTTATTTTATCAACGAACTGGATAAAGCAGGATGGCTTGATTTCGTAGGAACCTTGCACATCGAAGAGGGTTCTTCAGCTCAATATGTTGCTGTATTCACCTCGTCGGCAGTATTTCTTGCTTTGGCTGCCTTCAACTATTGGGCATCCTACAAGCTCTTCACCCGCATGCAGGTTATCTGCAACAAGTGGATCAACATCTAGGAATTAAAATTTGAAGATTATGATTTTCAGTAACGATAAAGCAATATACGTACAGATAGCCGAGCGATTGAGCGATGAAATTCTGGCGGGCAAGTACAAGGAAGACGAGCGAATACCGAGCGTCAGGGAATACGCCGTGCTGCTGGAGGTAAATGCTAACACAACCGTGAAGGCATACGACCTGCTTGCCACCGATGAGATCATCTACAACAAGCGAGGCCTGGGCTACTTTGTTTCCGCTGGAGCCAAGAAGCAGATCAAGAAAACCCGCAAAAAGGAGTTTATGAAAGAAAGACTCCCGGAACTCGCCCGACAAATGCAGCTTCTCGACATCTCCATCGACGAAGTGAAGGAAGAGTTGGAGAAGAATCTCAAAAAGATAAGGATATGATGACACTATTCATCCTCAAATATATATTTATAGCTTCTGTTTTTGCCTTATATATAATAAGGTGTATGTAATAACGTTTTTAAAAAATAGCTACGCTTGCAACTTTCAGAAGGTTGCAAGCGTCTAACGTTTTAAATTCATATCAATAAACAAGCGTATTATATGTCATTAATTCATCTAAAAGACGTCAACAAGACCTATCAGGGTGCTCAGCCACTCCATGTGCTGAAGGGCATCGACCTCGACATCGAGCGTGGCGAGTTCGTCAGCATCATGGGTGCTTCCGGCTCGGGAAAATCCACCTTATTAAATATACTGGGTATTCTCGACAACTACGATACGGGCGAATACCGACTCAATGATGTGCTCATCAAAGACCTCTCGGAAACCCGTGCTGCCGAATACCGCAACAAGATGATAGGCTTCATCTTCCAGTCGTTCAACCTCATCTCGTTCAAGACGGCGGTGGAAAACGTGGAGCTTCCACTCTTCTACCAGGGCGTGAGCCGCAAGAAGCGCCACGAACTGGCAATGGAATATCTCGACAAACTGGGCTTGAAGCAATGGGCTAACCATTATCCCAACGAGATGTCGGGCGGACAGAAGCAGCGTGTAGCCATCGCCCGTGCCCTCATCACCAAACCCGAAATCATCCTAGCCGATGAGCCTACCGGAGCCCTCGACTCCAAAACGAGCGTGGAAGTGATGGACCTGCTGAAAGAACTGCACCAGAAGGAGGGAATGACCATCGTGGTGGTAACCCACGAAAGCGGTGTAGCCAACGAGACCGACAAGGTTATCCATATCAAGGACGGACTCATCGGAAGCATCGAAGACAACAGAGACCATCATCTCGTATCGAAAGACTACGTGAAATAACTTTGAACTTGGAACATGAGAGAATTAATCAAAGAAATATGGAGTACGTCGAAGCGCAACAAGCTCCGCACTTCGCTCACGGGATTTGCCGTTGCCTGGGGAATCTTCATGCTGATATTCCTGCTGGGCGCCGGCAACGGACTGATTAATGCCCAGTTGCAGCAAAGCACCCGATTCCTTGCCAACTCCATGCGAGTTTTCCCGGGCGAAACCTCCAAGGCTTACAAGGGACTGAAGGAAGGCAGAAGCATCACGCTCAACGACAAGGACATCCTCATCAGCAACAAGACCTATGGTCAGTACGTGGATGATGTGGGTGGAAGATTGGAACAGAATAACGTGAACATCAACTACGGCGATAATTATGTGGCAAGCCAGTCGTTGGTGGGTGTGGCTCCTACACATCCCAAAATCGACAAGACGGAGATGATTGCCGGACGATTCATCAACGAAATCGATATGAAGGAACAGCGCAAGAATGTGGTGCTGAGCCGAAGCCAGGCCAAGGAACTCTGCAAAGACTACCGTTCGCTGGTGGGCAAGAACGTAAAAATCAGCAACCTCAACTTCCAGGTGGTAGGAATTTACAAGGATGATGAATCGCGCAACAATACCGATGCCTTCATTGCCTACTCCACCATAAAGACCATCTACGCCAAGGGCGATGATGCAGGAAGCCTGGAGTTCACCATCAAGAACCTGAAGACCCAGGAGGATAACGAGCAGTTTGAGAAGAACTATCGTGCCAGCATCAACAACAACCACCAGGCTGCCCCTGATGACGACCGTACCATCTGGCTCTGGAACCGATACATGGACAATATCCAGATGAACCAGGGAATCGCCATCATGCAGACGGCACTCTGGATAGTGGGTCTGTTCACCCTGCTGAGCGGCATCGTGGGTGTTAGCAACATCATGCTCATCACCGTGAAGGAGCGAACCCGAGAATTTGGCGTAAGAAAAGCCATCGGCGCCAAACCTTGGTCGATACTGAAGCTCATCATCACCGAGAGCATCATCATTACCTCGTTCTTCGGCTACATCGGAATGGTATGCGGCGTGGCGGCAAACGAGATTATGGATGCAACTATCGGCCACACCACCGTAGATACCGGACTGTTTAAAGCCGCCATGTTTGTGAACCCTACGGTGGGCCTCGGCACCTGCATCGGTGCTACCATCGCCATCGTCATCGCAGGCACCATCGCCGGACTCATCCCAGCCATCAAGGCTGCAAGAATCCGACCGATAGAGGCGCTGAGAGCGGAATAATGATTAATGAGTAGTGATTAATGTTTAATTAGGCTTACACCTTAATTATATATATAGACTAGGCTATGCGATTAGATTTAGATACATATAAAGAGATTCTCGACACCATCACGAGGAACAAGAGCCGCAGTCTGCTCACGGGCTTCGGCGTGTTCTGGGGCGTGTTTATGCTCATCGCCCTGATGGGTGGCGGACAGGGACTGAAGGAGATACTGCAAAACAACTTCGCAGGCTTCGCCACCAACACCGCCATCATCTGGGCGCAGAACACCACCAAGCCCTACAAGGGATTCAACAAGGGGCGTTCCTGGCAGATGGAAGAGAAAGACCTGGAGCGACTGCGCCACAGGGTGCCCGAACTCGATGTCATTACCCCGCTGCTCTTCGGAGGCAACAAGTCGGTGGTATTTGGCGACAAGAAATTCAGCGGCAGCACGCAGGGCGTGAATCCCGATTACGCCCAGGTTTCCGCACCTAAAATGTTTTACGGCAGATACATCAACGAGATGGATGTGCGCCGCCAGCGCAAGGTTTGCGTCATCGGTAAACAGATTTACAAGACCCTCTTCCCCGGCGGCGGTGACCCGTGCGGCAAGAGCGTGCGAGTGGATTCCACCTATTACACGGTGGTGGGTGTAGATTACCGCTCGGGAAATGGCGTGAACTTCGGCGGTAGAGCCGACGAAACCATCACCATTCCGCAAACCGTGCTCCGCACCGCCTACAACCGCGGAACAGCCATCGACATCATCGCCACCACCGGTAAGCCGGGCGTGGTGATGAGCAGCATCGCCCAGCGAATGCGTGAAACCATAGCCAGGGCTCACAACATCAACCCTTCAGACGAAAAAGGAATCATGGTGTTCAATACGGAGGTGCTCTTCCAGATGCTCGACAATCTGTTTAAGGGTGTCAACTTCCTCATCTGGCTGGTAGGTATCGGCACCCTTCTCGCCGGTGCCATCGGAGTTTCCAACATCATGATGGTAACGGTGAAGGAGCGAACCACCGAGATAGGCATTCGCCGAGCCATCGGAGCCACGCCTAAGATGATTCTCTCGCAAATCATCTCAGAGAGTATTATCCTCACCCTGGTGGCAGGCATGAGCGGCATCATCTTCGGAGTAGCCATCCTGCAGATGCTGGAGATGGCGAACACCACAGATGGCATTCTCACCGCCCACTTCCAGGTAGATTTCTGGACAGCCATCTCTTCAGCCATCCTCATCTGCATCCTAGGCGGTCTTGCCGGACTTGCCCCAGCCTGGCGAGCCATGAGCATCAAGCCGGTAGATGCAATGAGAGACGAATAAAAGAAAAATAAGATATAAAAGATATGAAAAAGTATTCAAAGTTGATAGTTGCGGCGATAGTCGCCTTGATTTTCATCGGAACCTTCGTGTTCCTTTATGAGAAATCACAGCCTAAGCCTGTGGAATATACCGAGTTTACCCCAAAGATGGGCGATGTGTTGAAAACCACGGTGATTACGGGTAAGATAGAGCCTCGCAACGAGGTGAACGTAAAGCCTCAGATCAGCGGTATCATCACCGAAATCTGCAAGCAGGCAGGCGATTTCGTGCAGGCAGGCGAGGTAATCGCCAAGGTAAAGGTGATTCCGGACATGGGACAGCTCAGTTCGGCGCAGGCTCGTGTGCGCCTTGCCGAGATTAACCTGAAGCAGGCACAGGTAAACTACGGTCGCGAGGAACAGCTCTACAAGAAGCAGCTGGTCAGCGCCGATGAGTTTGACAAGGTGAAACAGTCATTGCAGCAGGCGAAGGAGGAGAAGGTTGCCGCCCTGGATGCGCTCGAAGTGGTTCGTGATGGTGTTTCCAAGAACAATGCCAGCGCCTCTTCCACCCTCATCCGTTCTACCATTTCGGGTGTTATCCTCGATATTCCGGTCAAGGTGGGTAACTCCGTGATTCTTGCCAACACCTTTAATGACGGAACCACCATCGCAAGTGTGGCAAACATGAACGACCTCATCTTCCGTGGCAACATCGACGAGACCGAGGTGAGCAACCTGGTAGTAGGAATGCCGATGAAGATTACCATCGGAGCGATGCAGGACCTGAAGTTTGATGCCGACCTGGAGTACATTTCTCCAAAGGCTGTAGAGAACAATGGAGCCAACCAGTTTGAGGTAAAGGCAGCCGTCCGCTCAGTAAAGGGCGGCAAGATCCGTTCCGGCTACAGCGCCAATGCCGAGATAGTATTGGCAAAGGCTAACCACGTGATCACCGTTCCGGAGAGTGCCATCGAGTTCAGCGGCGACAGCACCTTTGTATATATCGTAAAGGGCAGCGGCGAGAAGAAGACCTATTCCCGCAAGCAGGTAACCACCGGCTTGAGCGATGGTGTGAACATCGAAATCAAGAAAGGCCTGAGCCTGAAGGACAAGGTAAGAGGTCCGCAGGTTGTGGCAGACAACAAGGATGATGAATAAGGCATAAATAAGACATAAAAATAAAGGTTATCTAAAGGTAATTTACCCTTGGATAACCTTTTATTATGGATGTGTCATGAGCTTGATGACACGCCCTCTTTATCCTGCTTACATGGCAATCCTAGCTTTTTCTGAAACTCCCGCTTGATTACCATGATATCTGCTATTCGCAGTGTTAAACTTATAGATAGCTGTGATATAAATACCATTGTTAAAATCATAGGATGTCTTGTGCAGCCAAACATTGTCCAACAGAATGGTGTACTTACTCTTCTGTGTTTTGAAGACATCCATATAATAGATACCAACATATAGATTTTCTCCCAAGAAATTCTTATATGCTCCTAGCTGGAACATACTGTTAGCTTTTCTATCCATTATATTTTGATTGCCGCCACTAGAAAAAGAGAAATTTACATCAAAGTTATAACCTTGGTGTGTGGAAAATGTATTAAACAACTCAATATTCGCTCTCATCTTGTTATATTGAGTATATTCTATCTTTAAGAAAGGCTTTTCTAATGAAGCACTGATATAGGGAGTCCAAGGACCTAGTGTGGTAAACCAATTCCCCGTAACGACCAAATGCTTGTAAGACTTAACGTTCTCAGGACGAACCATTACTGCATTGTTGTCACCATATTGTCGAATCATATAGAAGACTGGATGTTTCTGTGCTTCATAGGTCACAGAAGCACTCAGATTCTTATAAGATAGCAACGAACTGATGGTATGATAAAACGTTGATTTCAAACTAGGATTTCCTGTGGAATACTCGAATGGAGAACGATAGGTAACATTGTTCCTAAAAGAGTAATACACCGGTCGCTTGATTTTATTGGTATAACTCACACTGAGCTTTACCTTGCCTAACCTTTTTTGCAGTGATATGAAAGGGAACCAATTCGACTCATTCCAGGAATCGTCATAGTCGCTGCTTTCATAGTTTACTTTGCAATATTCATATCTCATTCCTGCAGAAGTAGTCATAAAGTCACTTTTCAAAGTAAGGCTTGTGTATGCCGCTATCGTTTTTTCTTTTCTTAGGCTACTTGAAGCAGGAGTCAGAAGACTATTGTCCTTATTTTCAAAGGCAGTTGTATATCGTGTTTGGGAGCATTCTGTTCCGTACTTTATATTACCAAAGTTGAATGTGTGCTGCATTTCTAATTTTCCAGCAAAAAACTTGTTGGAATAGGAGCTATGTGAACTTGTATTTTTTGGGGAGCTTGCAGTGTAAATCTCTTCGATGTTCTGTTCTGTATCATTGTCGCTCTTGCTAAGATACCAGTCCATAAAAAGTTTGCTATGTTTACTCAAGTCATAAATAGCATAAGCACTGAGGTTTTGAACCAACATATTGATGTCGGTAGCATTTTTCAACCATAGGTCATAAAAAGTTTCTTCATTCTTCATCACTTGCACGTCGCCTTCTGTTGTAGCTTTATTATATGGAGTCTTTGTAAAAGCATATTTTATGCCGAAATTCCAAGACTTGGCAGTATAGTCCATACCTATGTTTCCATCATAGCCCAACCAAGCATTACGTGTTACGGAAGTTTCATTTTGGGCATAAGTGTCCTCATTTGTTAACGACATGTTTTGGCTTGACTCGCTCTTTGTTCTTGTATCACGAAGATTTAGAGACGCAAAGACATCCAAGCCACCTGTTCTATAATTGAAATTACTTCTAGGTATTTCTGAGAGTTTATGATTGCCTAAGTAAGCGAAAGTACTTTCTACGTTTCCGCTAAATCCAGCACCTTTTGGTTTTATTGTTCTGATTTTAATCACAGCTTTAGCACTGGCATCATACTCGGCACCAGGCGAAGTTACGACTTCAATGTCCTTGATGTCAGAAGCCAATAGTTTTTCCAGTTCAGACGATTCATACAAGCGATGACCATTAAGGTAAAAGATAGGTTCTCCTTTACCTGCAACAATAATGTTATTATTTTGTTTACTAACAAAAGGCATATAAGCCAAAATATCCAAGAGCTTTCCTTTCTTTGCCAATTCTGTGTTTGCGATGTTCATGATGACGGAATTATCCGTAATGCGCATACTCTTGGCTGATCCTTTTATTACGACATCGTTGAGTGCATAAGATAACGTATCACGAGCCTGCAAGCTCTCCTCTTTCAATTTAGCCTCCTCCATCTTCTTCTGTTCCTCATTTTGTCCATAAGAACTTATGGTAGTGATAACCATAAAAAAGACCAAGAAAATGCATCTTACCATTATTACTCTCATATTTTTCTTTATTCTTTAATCTGTTAGCATATACGAAAAATTCTCATAAGGCTCTTCAAGCATCCGGATGGCAACCTTGGCGGAGTCATCATCCGCATTCATGATGCTATCTGCCCGTTGCATCAAGCCATCATTCAATTATTATAATGCTCAACGGAAGAACCATTTCTGCCATTTAGCAATACTCTTCCTTAAACCACAGACGATAAATCGGATCAACAAATATAAAATCAGCTTTCTGCTTCTCTATGATATCCTTGTTCTGAAGAATCTTCTTGTTCTTAACTATCGTATTGGGATTACCCAAGTTATACACCTGCTTCACTGCTTGTGATGAGAAATGCTGCTCACCATCAGCTATCGCCTTGAGCAACTCTATCTGGGTAGAACTGAGATTTTCCGTATCGTTCTGAAACATAGGGGTATTGATGTTCAATACCTGCTTGAGACCAAGAGAGAACACTTCTTCCGTCACCTCAGAAACCGTAAAGCTCCAAATAAAATAGCACAACTGCTGCAGATACCAGGAATGACACTCCACCACATCGCAAATTCTGCTGGCAAAAGATTCAGAAATACGCTTACCAGTCTTCTCGAAAGATGATAAGATAAAAGGAATCCAATGCTCCTTGGCTATCTTTTGCATGAAAATAACCTGTCCGAAACGATAAAACGGACTGTTAGAATTGTTGAAGATGTTGAGCATCATATTACGCTTGCTGCCATAAAGGCAATAAGAGGTCAACTGCTGCTGTTGCCATACTGAGCGCATCTTGCCCTCCATATCCTTATATTCCGGGAGATTAGCCAACTGCTGGAATTCATCTATGCACACAATAATCCTGATTCCCTTTTCCTTCGCCAGCAACTCAGGCAATTGGAGAATCGCCATCTTATCTCTTTCTTGCGGAACAAACTTCAGGTCGAAAGCCACAAAATCCGTAATTTGGTCGTTAACCACTATCTGTGGAACTACACCCGTCAAGAACTTCTTGGCGTCCTCTATCCAACGTTCTATCTTGGAAGAAGCACAGGCTATGACCTGACTGGCAAAAGTGCGATAGAATTCTGCTTCCGAGCCGATACTGAAAGCATCTATATAGCAGATTCTCACCTCCTTATCTTCCGCACTCAGTTCCGTCATCGCCTTCTTGACAAGCGACGATTTTCCCCATCGACGTGGAGAAATGAGCATCACGTTGATATGGGAAGCCAGGAGTTGCTTGAGCAAAGCCCTGTCTTCCATTCGGTCGATAAAATTCTCTTCGGTAGCCAAAGTACCAAACTGAAAAGGAGATTGAAATACTGCCATATTCTTCTTATTAAATTCGTTTTATCTGTTTTACAACATTCGTATCACCTGCAAATATACAAAAAGTTACCCAAAGGTAACTTACCTTAAGGTAACTTTTAGTAATTATTAGCTGAGCTGATATCAATATCCCATAAAAATACTATCACCCTATAAAATAAGAAAAAGAACATCCTTTCAGACATCAATGTCCTTAAGTTCGACATAATTCTTCCCTTAAAGGAATTACTATCTACCTTTAAAGGAAAATGTTTCTAGAGTTAGTAGAAAGTTTCGTTCAGTGACATTGAATGTCCATTCAATTGTTTTGAATGTACGTTCAATTGTTTTGAATGTCCGTTCAATGATTTTGAACGGAACTTTCTTCTAGTCTTAAAAACAATTTCGCCTGTACGGTTGAATAAATTTATCTAATAAAAAACTTATTTCAACCTATGCAGCGGGCACATGATGAGCCTTCCCTCATCATCACGCAAGTGCATACCACTGCCTAGGCAATAGCGGAAGTGGCGGCACTGGGCGCACTCATCCTTGCGCATCCACTCTCGGTTGCGATAAGGGGCAAAACGATGCTGCCACACTTCCATAAAATCATCTTGATAGATGTTGCCTTGATGATAATTGGAACGGATGCTGGCACAGGCAGAGATGGAGCCATCCACCAAAACGGAACCAACTGTTACGCCAGCTTGGCATGAATAGAAATGATTGCGGATATCGCCCTCGTAATTGCCCATGAAGCCCTCACAGCCGTAGCTGCAATCTATCAAGCCCTCCTTGCGAGTAAGCTTGATGAAGTCTAAGATGCCACGATATTCTTCGGGAGTGAGGTGCATATCGGGGGCGGTGGCTGCCCTACCCACTGGGAATACGGCTACGACTCGCCAGTGCTTGACACCTTTATCTATCAGGAATTGCTTGATGGCAGAGAGGTGAGGATAATTGCGACGATTCACACAGGTGAGGATGTCAAACTTAATCTCTGGATGAGCCACCAGCATATCTATCGCCTGCGAAACCATATCGAAGCTATACTTGTTGCCTCGCATCCAGTTGTGCTCCTCGCCCAAGCCATCCATACTGATGGTCATGGCATGGAGACCAGCACGGAGCAAATCATTGAATTTCTGAGGAGTAAGATATAGGGCATTGGTCACCATACCCCAAGGGAAACCTTTCTGATAGATGGCTGCGCCACACTGGGCAATGTCTTCACGCATCAAGGGTTCGCCACCCGTTACGATGACAAACACTTGATGAGGATCGGTATGCTGCCTGATGTTGTCTAGTACTCGCAAGAAGTCTGCCAGAGGCATGTCTTGCAGCCTAGCCTTCACCTTGCAGTCGCTTCCGCAATGGCGGCAATGCAGGTTACAGCGCAGGGTACATTCCCAGAAGAGTTGGCGCAAAGGATGCTCCTTCACCTTCTGCTGATAGAGTTTTCTCCCAATCTCCAATGCCAAGCGACGGCGAAGGGATAAAGATTCTGGATTTGTCATACGACTACTTCTTTTTCTTCATCTTGCCATTGGCAGTAACCTCAAAAGAGCCCCAATCCCAAGTTCCTTCACCTTTTCCCACTTGCTCTACAGTGATATTTTCCGACTTGATGGTATCCGTGGCAAATTCACCACCATTGGCTCCACCATCTACATCTTCGAGAATCACTTTCAGTCGTTTCTCTTTATGAACCCAGTCGATGGTGCCATCCATGCTCTTTTCCTTGGTAACATAATCACCCTTGCTGTCGGTATAAGCTGAGTCCATTCGATAACACCCTGCATTACCATAGTCCTCCACCACTACCGCCTTGATGCCCTTGATAGGGGTGCCATCTTCGGCAGTAACATTACCTTTAGCATGAAAAGAACTAGTTGGAGAGCCATACAAACAAGGTTCTTCATTTCCAAACTCATCGCAAGAAGAGAATCCCAGCAGCGACAAGAGTGTGGCTGCCAAAGCATTGTACCAATGCAAAAACTTCACTTTCATAATCTTCCCTTTTATATTAGTTATACTTCTACCAACGAAACGCAGCAGAAGGAAAATATCCCCTCTGTGATGGGGATATTTAACCTTTTTTATCCGTTCTGGAGAGCATTTTATCTACCCAGCAGGATTTTCTTGATGTCGTTGAGCTTATTCATTAGCAACCACCCATTTCTCCACCATACCATAGCTTAAACTTTGCCAGATAGTTATTATATAAAAAATGTTCTTTACAATGTGGTATTGCAAATCTGCTTTCATCTTGTAGTAAGTTTTGCGCAATTACTCCATACGAAAGAAACAAAAACTTTCTTTTACATCTTTCTGATTCAATCATATTATGTTCTTGCAGATATATATGATATAAAACTAACCACGGCATAAAAAGATTAGGCATGGAATGGGAGATTCGCATACAATATTTCTTTGCTGTTTTGTTATCATGCAGATAAAAAGAAAGAACTCCAAGGCGAGCATAATCCTGCTCACTGGATATCGGAGTATCCAACACAAGATTTTTAGATGAGAAAAAGCAACGATGCCTGTTTCTTAACTTTTCAATATTTTCCAATGTGATTAGTTTGGGATATATTCTCAAAGCTATCTTTAGATGATTAAAAGCTTCTGTGTGACACCCCAACTTTTCTAGATATACATAATATTTGTATTGAAACAATGCATTATTGGGATATGCTTCTACTAAATTACGAATATAGAAAAGTGCTTTTTGCCGAGAACCATTAGCACAATATAATTCAAACAGCATAAAATCAATTTGAACATCTTGTGGTTGCTGTTTTTTGGCAAGCAACAGATTGCTTTCAGCTTCCCTCCATTGTCTATCATCCTTCTTTTTGTTGTAGGAATTGATAGAACAGATACTTTTATTGATGAGCTGGGCTGTTGAGGTTTTCGAAATAGGCATCCAAAACTTCATATAAGCGAAGCACAACATAGCACAGCAACATACAGCAGGTAGAATGAGCCGGTCATAACTGTTCATTTTATACGATTTTGTGTTATCTCTTGGCATATATATTGCCAACAATACGTAAAGCAACGTTAATGATATTGAGTTATCAAATAGAGTACATTGAAACATTTCCTTTAATAATATCGTTGTAAGAACCAAGCCTACGAATTTCCTGTATTGCCTGTTCTTGCGGGAAAAAAGAAAGAAAACAATACCGCCTCCCAAAATCAGGAAAAACGTTGTACCAACAACTCCTCTTTCTACCAAGAGTTTCATAAGCCAGCTTGGCGCAAATGGAGTAAATGGCACGTTTGTATTCTGATTTAATCTAGCATCTGTTGCCAATGTATAATTTCCATTACCAACCCCCAAAACAGGGTGCTCTTCGCAGGTATGAACTGCAGCAACAGTAGCATGAATACGACTTTGAGAACTCTTCTGCTGTGAAACTGTTGAATGCATACTAACTGTCGTTTTCACCTCTTTATTGAAAAAAGCCACTACTGCACAAAGAGAGAATGCAAATATAAGAAGAAGTCTAATATGACGCGATTTCTCTTCCGCCCCCAATAGATCCACAAAAAGTAAAAAGACCAGTGCTGCCAATGATATATATATACTTCTTGAGAAGGAGAGAAGCAACAATGTAACTATACCCCATACAAGAACATTTCCTACATTAGACTTGCGTTGGCATCCGATAATACCCAAAAGGCATAAAAGAATGGTATTCCAGCTATTTGTATCAAACCCGAGAGGCTTATATAAAAATCTAACAGGGTATAAATCGGCAAAGCCTGCTTTATGAGCATTCTTATAGAAAAAGAAAAACGTAAAAAATGACAGAATAACTGCTACGCAACTTAACCCAAGGAATCCTTTCTGAAGATTTCTCTCATTGGTATTTGCAAAAGAATATCTTACCAGGTGATAGGCAAGGAAACTGTTTGTTGATAATTGTAGAAAACATATTGAGGGATATTTATTTATGGATATACAACAGCTGATAAAGTCATATCCCCAAATTATCAAAATACTCCAGTCTATCAACGTCCATCTATATGTACCGAATGGCTTGACTGCAAATGTAAGCATCAGGAGAAATATGGTTTTCAAACAGAGAGGATCGTTTACCCGAAAAAGCATCATTCCCATTACAAACATAAGAGTAATGGGAATGATGTAGTTATCTATTTTTTGTTTTATCATTTCTTGCATTTTGAGAAAAGAGAACTAACAATTCTATAAATCATAACGAGTATAAGTATAAGGAACAATAGCTGCATACAAATGTTCCGCAAGAGAGAGAATGGTGGTGCCATGTTATTAGATAACAATATGACGATTTTTTCTATTTCAGACGGAAACGACATTATGAAATGATATACGAAGGAAGGTATAATATACACAAAATAGTAGCCCATGAATAGATTTACTAAGATGGAATACACCATAAATGTATATTTTGCGCATGGTTTCAATTCTAGCAGATAAGGTTTTCTACCCATAGTCCCTCGCAGGCGATGATATATATAGCCATACAGCTCTTGCGCTCTTCTTCTTAGATTCGGAACGCCCAAGATATCAGAGGCTATCCAATATCCATCAAACTTAAAGAATGGATTTAATACCATTAAAAAGCCAAAGTTCATACTTAAAATGAGATATCTTATAAGGTCCGACGGGGTTATCGTATAAATGACGATGAGTCCGATCAGACAATAGCTTTGGAAATAAACCCCAGCCAGATTGACGACATTTCTTTGTTGACGATTCAATTTCCATATTTCAGTTACATCGGTATAAAAAACAGGAAAGTTCAGATATAATCCAAAGCCAATGCCTTTATGCTGGATTCCAAAATGTCTGCAAGCTGTAGCATGCCCCAGCTCATGAAACAAAGAAGAACCTAGCATAAACATGACGATGCCTATAATACTATATGCATCTATGTGCTTGTTGAAATCCAACAAATTGGATGTCTGGCTAAGATATGATACATCTACAATGACTGCAAAGATCAAGATGCCACATACTAGCCATTTATTAAACAATCCCACCAAATATGGAGTAATTTTATCTACGAGCGAAGCCGAAAACAATTCCTTTTCATAAAGGAACTGCTTTCTCTTTTGGGGTGCTTCTGTATGGACCAAAGGATGTATAAATTTCTCAATAAATCCTCTTACTTGCTCTTTTGTATATTTGCCTTGTCTTTTCTCAATATATTTCGAGATGGCAACATCCTCATCTGCATTCTCTTGCAGATAGTTGATGAGTTCAACGACATAGCTGTTTGCTTCGAAGAACTTGCCGTTGTACCCTAACAAATATCTACCAGAAGCTGCAGATGAGGCTAATTTTTGTATCTCAATGTTGCAATATTCATTCATACATTATTTTGCTTTCAAGATGGCACTGTTCACATTCATATCAATATTTTTCCAATCCTTCTGGGTCTTCTTGCCGAAGTTAAAGGTGTAGGCTGCTTTTAGATAGACTGTTTGCTGATACTGTTTGCTAGAGGAACATACATTATAGCTATAGAGCGGAGCATCCAACGAACTATAGAAGTGAACTCGTTTCGTAAATGGAACTGAAGTTCCTACTTCTAAATTCCAAACATTATGGCTCCAAGAAACAGATGCATTATAGTACACAGGATTCTCTTCTTTTATCATATTGCCCAAGAGAATCTTTGATTTTGTACCACCATTAAGACGGAAAGCAAAATCTTTCAAATAGTAATTCGCAACGATTCTGAAATTGCATTGGTCCAACACTTTATCACATACACCATAAAAATCAACATGGTTATATTGAGCATCAAAGGACATATTGAAATTTTTAAAAGCACGCCATGTTAAAGAAAGTAATCCAACTAAACTTTGGGTATTTTCACGATCATCAAAACTTTGAACCATTTTTCCCTCTTGCTGATAAAAAACAGAAACTATTGGACGATGCTGATATGTATATGAACCCATAACAAACGCATTAAATTTACCAAACTGAATATTATAATTCAGCGTACCTATAAAGAAATTGGATGGTCGCAAATCTTTATTTCCTCTTTTGATAATCAATTCATCAACAGTTTGTTCTGCCATATTTGTGACACTGATGTTTGGGTTTGCATTTGCATAAGTCAAATCCAATGACAATTGTTGATTGGGTACTGGTTGCACAAATATAGTAGAAAAGAAACGTGGAGTATATTGTTTAACTATTTCTGTTCCATGCAGACGGTATTGCAAAACTGTGAAAGCAGGAGTCACTGATATATTCCACTTGCCTATGCGTTGAACATAGTTTATATATGAAGAATTCTGCAACGTCCATTGATGCTGCCACGAGGTATAAGTTCCTGTATATGAGATAGAATTATTTGAATAATAGCTACTAAGAGAAAAAGACAGCGAATTCTTATGAGGCAGTTTTATGCCATACTTGATATTACTTTGTAAGGTATATGCATCTTCCTTGGAGTCTGTACTAGTAGTAAAGCCATCCAATTGGTACTCATACAAATATTTGTTTTTGCTGTATGAGCCCATAACGGTGACTTCCAGATATTGCTTATCTGTAATATCAAAATTTCCATATAAATTAACTTTCGGCATTAAGTTAGACTGTTTGTTCCGAGAAAAAGACTCAGAAGGAGCTGCCCCATAACTTGTCGTCAACACCCCTGTTGTAGTTGAACCAGGATTTTCATTGCGAACAAGTGTTATTTTCTCCGACAACATATATTTCTGCTTTCTCGTGGCAATATTCATTTGTGCATACTCTTGGTTGGACTTATTAGTACCACCCGTCTGTTTATAGTTACGCATCATATCACCTTCCTTAAAATGGAATGTTTCATTTTTCTCATACTGGTCTCCACTATATTCCTTCCCGTTATATCCACCGAAGAATGTTATGGTAGTATTGCCACTAGCCACCTTGGCGGCTACATTGTAGTCTCCATCAAAATATGTAAATTGTTGAGTACCATCAAGTGCCACATAACCACCTGTTGTATATTGGCGAGTTATGAAGTTGATGGCTGCTATATCTTCTGCATATTTACCAGTTGGCACATCATAATATTCAATTTTCTCTACGTCCTTCGGTTTGAGGTTCTTTATCTCCCTATAGTCAACCTTTCTACCATCAATATACAAAGATACATTTCCTCCAAAAGTCTCAACAGTTCCTTTAAATCTATCGACTCTTACGTTAGGAATCATCAAGTCCGCAAGCAAATCATAACCGCCGAAAGTATGCTTCACTATTTGTTGGTCAGGAATAATTATAAACTTGTCCTCTTTACGGACCAATTTATTACCCCTGATTACAACTTCGTTTAATGCCACAGCGTCGTTCTTTAGGGTAATTTTTTGTATATTTGTTTCCTCTTTATGAATATTAAGAACTTGACTGTATGAAGTATAGCCCATGCAGCTTATCAGCAATATATAATTTCCATCGTTCGCAATTTCCATATCAAAATGCCCAACGCTATCAGTAGCAACACCCTTCACAAAGGTTGAATCCATATTCAGAACCTTTACGGCAGCATAAGGAACTCCTATTTGCTGGCTATCAACAACAGTTCCTCTAACCGTTGTTTGGCTATAAGCTGTAGCAAAAGAAATGAAGGCCAATAAACTAGCTATTACTATTTTTCTTTTCATATAAATTATAAATATTTGTTTGCGATAAAATATTTAAGCCTATACGTTGTAAAAAACGCTAAAATTGTTATGTGGCAATTGCCACATAACAATTTTTAATAGGTTAAGAAGTAAAACCTCCTTGATAACAGGTACATCCCTCTGAAAAGCTACCATGGTAGCAAGTACACAAAGGAGTCACTGAGGAGTCACCGACCAAATCTACTAACCCATTTGGCATCAAAGGATCAGTTTCCAATCTGTTCTCCAATTCCTGGAGAAACATTTCACTAAACAAATTGTCATTTAGAGAAATGATTTCTTGTCGATTTTTTAACATAATGTTTACAATAAAAATTAACTATTTGTATATTTGTTATAAGCAATATTTATAGATCGAGGTACTTGTACATAGTACTGTTTGCATTTTGTCACCTCAAATCCAATCTCTTTCGTGTATCTTGTTCTAGCTAAACATTGACCTCCACAAATCAAAGCATATTTACATACCTTGCAAGATGACATATTGCTAATATTTCTAGATTGCCAATACTCCTTTTCTTTTAGCCATTCTATATTTTCTTTGTAACGACCAATGGAGTGCTGTTTTCTTCCAACAAATTCCAAACAGGAATAAATATCACCACAAGGATCAAACAAGTAAGTGCCATATTGTGAAGGACAAATTGTGGATCTTAGCTGATAACATGTCTTCTTTTTGAGGCAACTATAGAACATTTCCTCAATATTAAAATCTTGACCTTTAAGGAGGTTTAAAGACTTATCTTCCAAGAGTTGAAGAAAATCCTTATTGTTTAAGAATTTCACGTCTTCACAGTCCTGTACTGAATTTGTATTCAATATTAGCGCAGGATTTAAATGGAAACATGGATTTGAATAAAATCCATTTTCAGAGAACATTTTCTTCAACCTATTTAAGTCTTGAAAATTATTTTCATCTATGTTTACACGAACGAAAACTTGTATTGATTTACTAAGCAAAAGTCCTATATTGTGGATTACCTTATCAAAAGTTTCCCCTTCTACGATATGTCTTTTCCGTTTATTATGATAAGTCTTGTCCCCATCTATCGTTATTTGAAAAGAAGTAAAGTACTCTGCTGATAAAATATCTGCATAGAAGTCCAAATCATATCCATTTGATATGACTTTAAATTTACAATTATTGTCTATTCCCTTTTTGATGATATAAGAAACGACCTCTTTGTTATTTCTCAAGAAAGGTTCTCCTCCATAGAGCATAATTTCATTGTTGTGTAATTCTCTTTCAGGTTCAATTTTACTCATAGCAAGAAAGGCATTATCTACCATTTCCTTGGTAAAAGTTTTACCTGTCCATGCCTTTCCATTTTGAGAGATGGAGTTTTCAAAACAATAAGGGCATCTAAAGTTACAATTATAGGTTATGATAAACCCCCAAGACTTATACATCTTAGCCTGTATTTGATGTAATACATTAGCTATTTTCCAAACATATTGATGCTCTTCCTCTAGGGTACGAGTAGTCAGATAACCTCTTTTTTGGAGGGTATCTATCGTTTCTGCTGACAGATTGTTATCTGAAGAAAAATGCTCTATTTGTCTCCAGCATTCTCCTTCAACTATATCTATAGCTCCTGTATAGCCATGCACTAAGAAAAACTTGTCTTCCTCAGCTTCCAGTTTTACAGAAATCGTGTATGAAGATAATCTTAAATCCTTCATGATTAATACCAATATACTTTTTTGTTTTTATATTCAAAAATTCTTTCTTCTTGTCCTTTTGTGAGGTCACGCAACCAGAGTAAAGCACCTTGCGGAACGTTTTTATAGATAAGCTCATCATCTAATATTGCCTTTTTCTTTCCAAGTGATGTCCACACACCATCTTTGCAATAGAAGAGTTCATAGAGGTGACCTTTTCTGATTCCGTTATCATCATTTCTGATGAGGTATCTTATCTTGTTGATACAAACAGGTTGTTTGAGTTCCAAACCTCCCCAACTTAATGTGTCATTTGTATGAAAGAAACTCAAAGGGTCTCCATCAAACATTTTTTCAGCTCCATTCCTTGGATAAAAACGGCTCGTTTCATATTTGCCAATTATTTTTCCTTTCTGTGGCTTCAATTGTCCGCGTGCATAAAACTCCACCTCTGCCATATTACCATACGTTTCATCAGATGATAAATAACGCAGATATTTCACGGGTCTGTTTTGGGCACTTTCATCACAGATGACTGTCGTATATTTAGGCTTTGGCGTAGCTTTTATTACATGAAATGTAACAGCATCGCTGAAGTCTTTTTTGTTGGCTCCTTGAAACTTACCCCCTTTCATATAAAGGGCAATTTCTTCTAAACTTGAGGAATTTTCTTTTTTCCTTTCCAATCGCAACTGTTGCTTCCGTTTTTGAGGAACAAAGTATGCCTTGCGCCCGATACTATCCAAAAAGAAGGGATTACCTACTGGCTGTATCTCTCCTTTATCATATAGAGCAGCTTGATAAACAATATTAGGACCAATGTTCTTGAAAACAGCTTTATCTCCTTCTATTTGAGTCCAAGCGACCGGAAACCAACCTTGTGGATCGAATACACACAAGTAGGCAAACTTATTATTTTGCTTATTTGAAATGTCGATTTCCGTTGTTTGGGCATTCACGACAGCATATTTACCAGTTACATCTTCCAAGCATGGGTTCTTAAAGAATGAAGGTACATCTTCCAAATCTTTACTGATGACACCTAAGGATGTGTTTTGACGTCCAAAAGTCATCTTGTAGATTTTCGGGATTTTATTTTTAAATCTAACAAGATGCTCATCGGGATTTTGCTCACCACTTGCAAAGTCATGATACTTTCGGTCGTTACCATAGACAAAATTGAACACATGTCCCAGATTGCTATTTCCCCAATGAGGAATCAAATTCTCGCCTACAGGGATACCCACAGAACGCATTGCATAGACCCCCAATGCAGTATAATCGCTACATAAGCCAAAATTTATATTATACAAAGTACTCGGACGCAAATCTATTGGCATAATGCTGCTGGTACTTATATGTATTGGCAAACCGATAAGTTGGTTGTTTACTTCACAACATGCGGTTTCTGCAGTCTGTATAAATGCAGGTATTGCTTGCAAAAATCTGTTTGCATACAAATTCCGCCACTCTTGTGGTTCTTCCTTATTTACCTTATAAGGAAGTAGATACTCACAGAATTCTTCGAACGTCAGAAACTGATTCCAAGGTTTATTCCATACATTGAATGCTTCTTCAATATTCTTAATAAGATAGGACGCTTTTATCTTTTCGGCATCCATCAGATATTGTGGCTTATCTTTAAGATGCTTTGCCCTTTTAATAAAGCAGGAATATATATAAGGTATATCATATTCTTCTTGCTTTATCTGGTAAACAGAATCTATAAAGGTATAGTATTCGGCAACAGAACTTCCTCCCAACCAATATTTATCAGCCATATTTTCCAACAAAAAGTTTGCAGCTTTTAATTGAAGGGTATCTCCCTTTTTAGTAAAGTAATCAACAACCTTCAATAATTCCTGTTCATTTCCTTTTGATACGTTCAAAGTCTCTTCTAACTGGTTGCTTACCTCTTTCAGTTGACAGCCAGTTAATATTATACTTATCATACATACGAACCACGTATATATGTTGTTTTTGTTTGAAAAGACTTTGAGTAGATTCATATTATATCAAATTATAGTTTTATATTTCCACAATATCTAACATCTCCAATATACATCTCTAAAATGTATTCACCAGAAAAACTTGTTGGTAGTTCTATATAATTTGTATCCTCAATAACAGAACTAACATAAACTACCACATTGTCTTTCATAAGAGCTACCTGAACTGTCTGCTCAGATTGGAGTAGTATTATTTGATGTCCATCTTGCAAAACTATTAGTGGATCTGTTGGGCTACGACTTCCAGGATTATATTCATGGTCTTTGTTGGACCTAAAAAAATAAAGTCTATGGTTATCTGCATTAACAGCCCCAACCATCATTATGAACAATACCGCTAAAATGATTTTCTTTCCCATAACTTATTTTTATGGCAAAGATAGAGCTTTTTATGATAACATAGGATGCAATCTGCCACTTTAACATTTCACATTTTCACAAGAAAAACAATAAAAATTTGACTAACAATGAATTATGCAATTCTTCACTTTTTCACAACCTTACTGAATTTCTCTAATTCTCTTATCAAACTTGGTTGCAGACATATCTTCTCCAAAGATTTTATAAGCCATACGTTTTCTGATGTTTGATATATTAGAGGACGATAGGTTCATCAAAATGGCAAGTTCTCTTGGACAGAATAAAAGCCATACTAGCACGCATACCCGATACTCGTTTTCGGTTAGCTTCTTATCATTAAGTACATTTAGGAAAGTTGGCGAAAGGTCGTTTAAAGATTTTGCCAAAACCTTCCATTGTTCTTCTGTCGGAACTTTACCATGGTTCGCCATTCCCTTGAAGACTAAGACGATTACCTTTTTACTACATACCACATTCTTTTTGGGTTCCGAGTTGGTTATGTTTGCACTAAGGGCATCTAATTCTTGCTGAAGAGACAGGATTTTCTCTTCCTTTTCTGCCATTTTATCAGAATAAGACGAATTCTCTCTTTTCAAAAGTTCGATTTTCTCTTTCTCGGAAACCAGCTCTTGCTTCGTATAATAAATCTGCTGTCTTATCAGATTTTCCTGCTCTTCTTTTTCCTGCAGTTCCAGCTTTTTTTTTTTCCGATAGACAAGAAATGTCAATATACCTATTATTATAACAGAAACTGAAACAAGAATACTAACTAACAAGGTGAGATTTGCCCTTGTAGCCTTTATCTCTTCGTTATGAGCCACATTCTTCCACCTGTCATAATCATATATTGCTTGCATCTTCTGCATTAAGTCGCGCTCCATATCCAGGTTTGCAGAATCATTGTAAGCAAAAGCCTGCTCTGAATATTTAGCAACAGAATCCATCTGCTGATGTTTGATGTAATAGAGATACCAAGCATAAGCACTAAAACTTTTATTATTGTTTGTTTTTGCGAATTCCTGACATTTAGTAAACCAGTATTTTGCTGAATCAGAATGTGATTCCAGGCAGTACAGTCCCTTTAGATAGTAATAATGACTATAATTAATGTATGAATAACAGGAATCTTTCTGGAAGTATCCAGACTCTGCCTCAAAAACATCCATATATTTCTTGGCTTTGGCATATTGTTTGGTAAGTATCAATGCTTGGATAGCTCCCCCTAAGGCACGGGCTGCCTGCACAGGATAGCCATACTGACGATAGCGACGGGAAGCGTTTTCATATACTTCTATCACCTTATTCATATTGCCCATATATTCGTATATATTGCCAAGATGTTCGTAAGAAAGCACAGCAGAAAGTGTATCTTTGGCTATCCAGGCATATTTTTCAGCCTTCTGATAGGCAGACAAGGCATTTTGAGGCATACTTTGACTCAGAAAAAGTGCACCTTGCTGCTCATAAACTCTAGTTAGGAGTTTATAGTCACAATCTGAGCTCGTGGTATCAACCTTTTCCACAGCATCATTGTAGCAAGATAAAGAAGCTGGAGAATCACCTAAATCCCGATAGACACAACCCAGGAGATAATGTGCCAACATTTGTTGCTGACACGTCCCGTGATTGTCATAGTAATCTACAATCTCTTTCATCAAGCTATCTGTCGTGAAGTCCACATAGCCCTTGTTCATACCTTTTGCATAAACCAATTGGTATCGCATTTGAGTAGATTTACCCATTTTCGATAAGTCTGGACGAATGCTATCCAATATAGCCAGAGCAGAACGAGCAGAGTCTTGACTGAGTTCCATAAGATTGTCTGCACGAGTAATAGTCTGCTCGTATTTACGATTACTACAACTTGACAGGCTCATGAAGATGAGCATATAAATAAGGATAACTCTTGCTTTGTTCATACGAAAAAAATAGTGCTATTACAAACGAATAGCGATTAAACAACGTCTAACTAAACTTTATAAAAGTTTCTCTTCTATTGAAAACTTACTCCTACCCAAAACCAATAATACCAGAAGTTACCCAAAGACAAGTTACCTTAGGGTAACTTCTGATAAATATCAGCTTCTTATCATATTATTTCATCTTCCTATTTACAGAAGATTATCTTCCAAGCAGGATTTTCTTGATGTCGTTGAGCTTATTCAATGCCTCTACCGGGGTGAGGTTGTTGACATCCAAGCCAAGTATCTCATCCCTTATCTGGCTGAGCACAGGGTCATCCAGCTGGAAGAAACTCAGCTGCACACCCTCTTTATGTTCGTCCAGATGCTGCACGTTCGGCTTGCCGGCACCTCCAACTCCAGCATTATCCTGCTCCAACTGCTTCAGGATATCGTTGGCACGGTTCACGATGCTGCGCGGCATTCCGGCAATCTCTGCCACATGAATACCGAAGGAATGCTCACTGCCACCCGGCTCCAGCTTGCGCAGGAAGATAACCTTACCATCCACCTCCTTCACACTCACGTTGAAGTTCTTGATGCGAGGGAAATTCTTCTCCATCTCGTTCAACTCGTGATAATGAGTGGCAAAGAGGGTGCGAGCCTGCGCCTTCTTGTGCTCATGAAGATATTCCACGATAGCCCAGGCGATGCTGATGCCATCGTAGGTGGATGTTCCACGACCCAACTCATCGAAGAGTACCAGGGAGCGGGGCGACACATTGTTCAGGATGTTGGCAGCCTCCGTCATCTCCACCATAAAGGTAGATTCACCCAGCGAGATGTTGTCGCTGGCTCCCACACGGGTGAAGATCTTATCCACCAGACCCACCCTTGCACTCTCGGCAGGAACAAAGCAACCCACCTGAGCCAACAGCACGATGAGCGCCGTCTGGCGGAGCAAGGCAGATTTACCCGCCATGTTAGGACCGGTAATCATCATCACCTGCTGTTTCTCGGTGTCAAGCAACACATCGTTTGGCACGTATCGCTCGCCCAGCGGCAATTGGGTTTCTATCACAGGATGGCGTCCCTGCTTGATATCCAGTATCTGCGAATCATCAATAACCGGGCGCACATAGCGGTTCTCATCCGAAGCCTTGGCAAAAGAGAGGAGACAGTCCATACGGGCGATGAGGTTGGCATTGATCTGAATCTGAGGGATATACTCCTGCATGGCAGCAATCAACTCATTGAAGAGTCGTGCCTCCAGAATCAGGATCTTCTCATCGGCACCGAGAATCTTCTCCTCGTATTCCTTGAGTTCCTGGGTAATATATCGCTCGGCTTGCGCCAGCGTCTGCTTGCGGATCCACTCCTCAGGCACCTTGTCCTTGAAGGTGTTGCGCACTTCCAGATAATAACCGAATACATTATTATATCCAACCTTCAGACTGTTGATGCCCGTCTTCTCGATCTCCCTCTCCTGAATCTTCAGAAGATAATCCTTGCCATGACGGCTGATGGAACGCAGATCGTCGAGTTCTGCATTATAGCCATCGGCTATCACATCGCCCTTGTTGACAAGCTGAGGCGGATCAGGCTGAATCTCCCTGGCGATACGGTCCTTCAGGGTTTCGCATACGTTGAGCTGCTCTCCCACTCGCTTCAAGGCATCGTTCTTGGCATGCTGGCAAGCCACCTTGATAGGCTGGATGGCTTCGAGTGCATTCTTCAGCTGCACCACCTCGCGAGGCGATACTCTGCCCACGGCTACCTTGGAAATGATACGCTCCAAATCGCCGATGCGATGAAGCTGGTCGTCGAGAAGCTGGCGGAACTCCGGCTCCTTGAAGAAATACTCCACGATGTCGAGGCGCTCGTTGATAGGACGCACATCCTTCAGCGGGAACACCAGCCAGCGGCGGAGCATTCGGCCGCCCATTGCCGTTACAGTCTTGTCGATGACGTTGAGCAGAGACAGACCATCGTCCTGCATCGGAGCCACCAGCTCCAGACTTCGGATGGTGAATCGGTCCATGCGCACGAACTTATCCTCTTCGATGCGCGAAAGCGCCGTGATATGGTTGATCTGCGTATGCTGGGTAATCTCCAGATACTGCATGATGGCACCGCTGGCGATGACGCCATTCTTAAGATGTTCCACACCGAAGCCTTTCAACGACTTGGTCTTGAAGTGTCCCAGGAGTTTCTGCATCGCCGTCTGCTCGGTGAAAACCCAGTCGTCGAGTTCGAAGGTGCAGTATTTGGTACCGAAGTATTTCTCGAAATCATTCTTTCGGGCACGGTCGTAGAGCACCTCTTTCGGCATGAAGTTGCCCATCAGTTTCTCTACATAATCATAGGTTCCCTCGCCGGTGAGGAACTCACCGGTAGAAATATCGAGGAAGCTTACACCGCAGGAAGTCTTACCGAAGTGGATGGCAGCCAGGAAGTTGTTCTCCTTGTAGTTGAGCACGTTGTCGCCCATCGCCACACCAGGGGTAACGAGTTCGGTAATACCGCGCTTCACCATCTTGTCCATCTGGCTCAATCCCTTCTTGCCCTTGATTTCCAGGCGTTTCTTCTTCGGGTCTTCCAGCTGGTCGCATACGGCAACTCGCTTTCCTGCCCTGATGAGTTTAGGCAGGTAAGTATCGAGTGCATGATGAGGGAATCCCGCCATCTCGATGCTGCCCGTAGCACCGCCATTGTTTCTTCGGGTCAGGGTGATGCCGAGAATACGGGAAGCCTCCACCGCATCTTCGCAGTAAGTTTCGTAGAAGTCGCCACAACGGAAAAGCAGCAAAGCCTCGGGATGCTTGGATTTCATCTCGAAGAATTGTCGCATCATCGGCGTAAGACCTTTGTTATCGTTTGCCATTATCTTAATTTTCTTATGTTTGCCTTTATATTTTGTTAGAATTGCAAAAATAAGAAAAAAAGGGGGAATCAACAAAGGATTTAATCTATTTTTAAACTTTTCCCCCATAAAACAGAAAAAGTGCTCCCTTGCATCCCTGCAAGTAGAGCACTTATCCGATGAATTACATGAATACACAAGTGTGTAAATATCTTATTTCTTAGCTTTAATTACGAAGCTGAAGCAGCGGTCCTGATAGTGCATGCGGTACTTCTCCATTGGCGAAGAACCCCAACTGTCAATACAACCCAGACCAAACTGGCGCTGCTGGATGTGCAACTGTACGAGACCCTTTTCTACCAGGTCGCCGCTGTGCTGTCCCCAGGCATGCTCCTTCTCGATACCTGCATCCAAATCCTCTACCAGGTAAGGAATGGCGCTGCACTCCATAGGAGCATAGCCCTCGAAGGTGATACCCTTACCGGTGGTTGGGTTGAAGATAGAGAAGTAGCGGATGTCTGTATGGTTACCGCTCTCCTGTGGACGGACGTATGGATAATACTCGTCTTTCACGTTAGCCTCATACTTTCCGATGAAAGATGAAGAGTGACGGTCGATGTAGTTCTCCTCCGGACCTCTACCATAGTACTCCAACTTAGAGAAAGAAGCAGGCATCTGCAACTGCATACCGTAGCGGAACAGATCAGCTACCTTAGCCTCCTTGTCTGTTGTCATCTTCTCGGTAACAGCCACTTCACCAGCCGCATTGATACGGTAGCGGAGCATCAGTTCAGCCTTCACCTCAGGCATCTCGAAGTTGGCTGTCAGCACTACGCTGTCCTTGCTCTCACTCTTGTCGAATGACTTCAGGTTCATCTGAGGATTCTTCCAAGCTCTCATCTTCTTCTGGAGAGAAGCACCGTAGTCGTTGTCGGTAGGAGCACGCCAGAACTCTGGAGTCATACTCTCACGGAACTTCAACATTGGTTCGCCATCCACATCGAGGTAATCAATCATACCGGTCTTCTTGCCGATGGTAACCGACATTCTCTCTGCAGAAACCTTCACATAGCTATTGGTCTCCTCAACCTCAATCTTGCTGCCGGTGTTGGCAGGAGCATCTACCTTGTCGAACTCATATCCGTTGAGTACAATCTGCTGGCGAGCCATCACCTGACCCTTGTCAACCAGCGGCTGGCTTCCATCGCTTGCAAAGGCAAAGTTGATGGTGATTTCCTCTGTAGCGTGCTCAGCCTCAGCCTTTTCGATGGCACTCTTCAGCGCCTCGCTCTTTACCAGCTTGGTTGCCTGTGGAGCAATGCCCTTGGTATCAGGAATCGCAATGGTAGTCAACTTCACGCCGTTGGCAAAGAGGGTAGCAGTCAGGTTCAAGTCATCAATGTTCTTGAAGAAATTCTCGTTATAGACATTGAAAGAACCGTTCTCTGCATCAAAATCCTTGATCCAGACGTTCTGGAGAACATACTGAATCTCATACGCATGAGGATTCAGACGGCGGTTAGGAGCGATGATACCGTTGCAGTTGAAGTTGTAGTCACTGGCCGGATAGCGGCCGTAGTCGCCACCATAGGTAAAGATTTCCTTACCGGTGATAGGACTCTTGTCACGCAGGCCCTGGTCAACAAAGTCCCAGATGTAACCACCCTGGTACTTAGGATATTTGCGAATCAGATCCCAATACTCCTTGAAACCACCCTCAGAGTTACCCATGGCGTGGGCATACTCACACTGGATATATGGCTTGGTACCATTGCTCTTGCAATAGTTCTCGCTTTCCTCATAACCGATGTACATCGGACAGTAGATATCAGTCTTGCTGTCGTATCCGCCACGCTCATACTGTGCAGGGCGGGTCTTATCGCACGCCTTCACCCAGTCGTAAGCCTTCTCGAAGTTGATGCCGTAGCCGCCCTCATTACCTAGACTCCATACGATGACGGAAGGATGATTGATGAGCGGCTTCACATTGCCCTCGTTACGCTCGATGTGAGGTACGAGGTACTCAGGGAACTTGGCGAGCGACTTCTCATCGTATCCCATACCATGAGATTCGAGATTTGCCTCAGCGGTGATGTAGATACCGTATTCATCACAAAGGTCATACCAGCGAGGATCAAATGGATAGTGGCTGGTACGAACGGCGTTGATGTTCAACTGCTTCATGATCTTGATATCCTGAATCATGCGCTCCAGGCTCACTACGTATCCGCCATCCGGATCCATCTCGTGGCGGTCGGCACCCTTCACCAGCACAGGCTGTCCGTTAACGAGCAGCTGTGCGTTCTTGATCTCCACGTTGCGGAATCCCACCTTCTGCGGAATCACCTCAGCGGCGCCCTGCTTGTTCTTCAAGGTGATGTAAGCCTTATATAAATAAGGAGTCTCAGCCGTCCAGGCATTTACCTTTGGCACCTTGATGATGCCCTGTGCACCGGTAGCCTGTGCAATCTGCTTGCCATCCTTATCACACAAGGTGATGGCAACGTCAGTCTTTCCTCCCTTCAAGGAAACCTTGTAGTTCAACACACCATCCTGGTAGTTGTTTTCCAAAGCAGCGTTCAGACGGATGTCTGCAGCATGCTGTTTCGGACGAGCATAGAGATACACCTCGCGGGCAATGCCCGTGAGACGCCAGAAGTCCTGGTCCTCGAAATAAGAACCATCGCACCATCGCATCACCTGCATGGCAATAAGGTTCTTTCCGGGCTTGAGATATTTGGAGATGTTAAACTCGGCAGCCACCTTGCTGTCCTCGCTGTATCCCACGTACTTGCCGTTCACCCAGAGAGTCAGGTTACTGGTGGCAGAACCCACGTGGAAATACACATCCTTTCCCTTCCAGTTCTTAGGAAGCTCGAACGTACGGCGATAAGAACCCGTATAGTTGTTGAGCTCGCTGATGTAAGGAGGGTTCGGATCAAACTGAGTCGCCCAGGCATATCCGATATTCTTATAGGTAGCATCACCATATCCGTTCAACTCAAACAAACCAGGCACAGGGAAATCCTTCCACTGTGAGTCATCATACTTCAGAGCGAAGAAGTTGGCAGGACGCTTGTTATGGTCCTTCACGAAATTAAACTTCCACATACCTTCCATGGAAAGGTAGTTGGCCGACTTCTTCTTATCAAAACTCTGAGCCTTCTCCAAATTCTCGAATGCGAAGAAATTGGCACGTCGAGGCTCTCGGTTCTGCTGATTGATGTTCACATTCTGCCAGCGAGACTCACTCTGAGCCAGCGCCCCACTGCTCATCGAAAGCAGGGCAAGGCAAAGTGATACATTTGCTATGGTTCTGATATTCATATTCCTAATCAGTTATTGATATTACTTCTTAACTCCTTTAACTTCTTAATTCAATTATTTGTGGAAATACTGAGTTTCCTCTACTACTGTGAACTTCTTCTGATTATCCTTGCGCATTTCGAGGTTGAGGTTGCTCCACCAAGATGGCCATCCACCAACGATATTGCTGAGATAAACGAACTTCACCGGGTGCAGACCCTTAGCCAGAGCTACAGCATTGTCGCTGTTGGTACCAGCCTTTACGGCACCCTCATTGTTGATCACGAGCTTGTTGTCGATCCAAACCTGCTCCATGCGTGAAGAGAGATAGTAAACACCATCCTCAGGAACATTGATGAATCCCTCAGCAATCGCCCCATAGTTGTTGGCACCACGCAGGGTAGCAGCATCATCTGGCTGGCTCACCTTCATCTTGTTCAGATTGGTAACAGTACCGCAGTCCTGCCACTCAGCATCAGCAAAATCCAACTGGTTTACCTTCAAATAATTACCCTTGATACGGCGCAGCTGCAAGCCAGCCTTGGTATCGCTTACATTCACAGCAGGAGCATAGTTCTGCTTCTCTACGTCGATGGTTCTCACCTTGCTCATCTTTCCAAAAGGCAATGCAGTAGCAATCTTGATGGTCATGTTGCCACTCACCTTGATAGGTTCGGTATAGACAGCAGAAGCCGGAGTTGGAGTAGTACCATCCAAGGTATAAACCATCTTCATCGGACGTGAAGTCTGGAAGGTAACTACGGTATCCTTGGTAATCACTACCTTGTCGCAAGAACCGTATGGCTGCTCAGGCAATGGGATATGATAACGTACGTGGCGCTCATCCAGGCGGACACTGTTGGCATCTACACGGCGGGCGAAGTCTGTGAAGTTCTTCTTCTTGGCTGGTGACCATGCAATCTCAGCGAGAGCGAGAGAGCGAGGATACATCTGATACTCCATCTTGGCATTGGTGTACATATACTCCGACCAGTTGTTGCACTGCACACCGAGGATATGCTTCTCCAGGCCCAGAGACTTGATGGTATCAGGCACAGGCTCATAGTTATATGTTCTAGAGAGATAAGCAGGAGCACTAGGAATAGTAACCGGCTCAATCTTGTAGTCGCCCTGATAATGGTCGAGATACAAACCACCGCTACCAGGAGTCATGATTACGTCATGCTTCTGCAAAGCAGCCGAAATACCTCCGGATGTACCACGCCAAGACATCACGGTAGCCTCAGGGCTCAAACCACCTTCGAGGATTTCATCCCAACCGATGATCTTTCGGTCGTACTTAGCCAGCATCTTCTCCATACGCTTGATCACGTAGCTCTGAAGTCTTTCCTCAGCAGAGTGCTTGCCGTCAGACTGCAAGCCTTCAGCCTCGATACGCTTCTGGCAATTAGGACAGTTCTTCCAGCTGGTCTTAGGGCACTCGTCGCCACCGATGTGGAAATACTTGCCAGGGAAGAGAGGCACCACCTCTCGAACGATATCCTCCAGGAAGCGGAACATATCTTCCTTACCCGGACACATCACGATATCCTCAACACCCCAAACCATTCTAGGAGTCCACTGCTCGCCCTTGCAGGAAAGAGATGGATAAGCAGCGATTGCTGCCATCATGTGACCAGGAAGGTCGATTTCAGGAATCACGGTGATGTAGCGCTTGGCTGCATAAGCCACGATGTCCTTGATTTCCTCCTGTGTATAGAAACCGCCATAGGTAGAGCCGTCACCCTGAAGGCGATAGCCGCCGATGGAAGTCAGCTTAGGATACTTCTTGATTTCGATGCGCCAGCCCTGGTCCTCGGTGAGGTGGAAGTGCATGGTGTTTACCTTGAACATAGACATGATGTCGAGCTGCTTCTTCACGTTCTCTACAGTGATGAAGTGACGGCATGGATCGAGATGGAAGCCACGGTAGCCGAAGCGAGGCGCATCCTGGATGTCACAGCACTGAGCCACCCACTTCACGCCGCTCACCTTTGTTGCGCTCTCCACCTGTGCAGGCAGCAGCTGCATGAAGCTCTGCATACCATAGAAAGCACCCTTGCCGGTCTTTGCCTTGATCACTACGCCCTTGCTGGTAACGGTCAGGCGATAGCCTTCTTCAGCCATCTTCATGGAAGGAGAAATCTGGATAGAGATATTTCCCTTCTTTCCGCCTACGGTTACATCATAGCCGGTAGATGCCTTCAGCTTATCAGCCATATACTCTGCGATATTCTTGCCATCCGCAGTCTGATAAGAGATGATTACCTTTTGAGGCAATACAAACTCACCCTTCTGCACCTGTGTTTTCACGGGCACAGGGATAATATTAATATCTGCAGCTACAGCCTGAGTTGAGACTCCCCCCAACATCGCTGCGCAAGCTGCCAACGAACCTAAGAATTGATTGATTTTCTTCATATAAAGTTGAATATTGTGTTAGTTGCAATGATTGCCCCCCAGCTTTTTTAGGGCTGGAAGGCAAAGAAGATATATATTAATGTTAGTTAGAAACCTCGATAATAATATCTTTTATTTTTAGTTGAATATTTAATAAAATATTTTATTTTGCAAAGATACGTCTTTTATTAATTAGTTCCATCATTTTTTAGGTTAATAAATCTAAAACGCTTTTATTTTTTTAGTTTATTGACAAGAAACTGTTGTTTATAAGTGTCGTTTTTACTATTAGGTCAGTCAGTTATGGCTACGTAGGGTTTATCTGCTGCAGAAATGATTGCGGATAAAACCACTCTTATGTCCCTATATATAAATAGGTATAATGCCAATTCACAAAGCTCCGAAGAGGAAATTTGCAAAAAAATAGCCTCAATTAAGCTTTATTAACTCAGAAATCATTGTTCCGAACTTAAAAAAGGCTATCTTTGCAACAAAAAAATTTTAGTTATGGCTAAAGACATAATAAAATATATTAAGAACATCAATCAAAAACCTTCTGTTCCTAGACGACTATTAGAGCAGTTTATAGCGAAGGGCGCTTCTACCATACCTGAATTATCAAAGGGTATAGGGGTAAGCCTCCCGACGACAACGAACGCTCTGAATGAACTGATGGGACAGGGACTTGTTAGGGAGATCGGTAAGAAAGCCGATTCCGCTGGCCGAATCCCGATGGTTTACGACCTGAAACCTACCGCAGGTTACTTTGTTGGTGTGAACCCGGAAATGAACTGCCTCGCCTTGGCAGCGAGCGACTTCTGTGGCAATCTGATCACGGAGAAGCAGAAAGTTCCTTATGTGTATGAGAATACGCCTGAGAACCTTGCCGAGTTGGGAAAGATTATTAATGTCTTTATCGACAATCTACCGATTAAAAGAGAAGAAATCCTGGAAGTTTGCGTCAACGTGGCGGAACGAGTGAGACCTCTGGAAGGGAGAGCTTACAATATGTTCAATTTCCTGGAAGAACCTCTGGCTGAGAAGCTCACCGAACTGCTGGAGCTTCCAACCTGCATCGAGAACGATTCCCGCAGTATGACCTACGGAGAGTTTATCAAAGGATGCTGTAAAGGTAAGAAAGATGTCATCTTCGTCAACGTATGTTGGGGTTTGGGCATTGGAATCATCATCGACGGCAAGCTGTACTACGGCAAGTCGGGATATTCTGGAGAGTTCGGTCACATGACCGCCTACAACAACAACATCATCTGCCACTGCGGTAAGATTGGCTGCGTGGAGACGGAAGTGTCAGGCAGAGCACTCAAGAGAAAACTAACGGAGAATATCCTGGCAGGCAAGCCATCCATTCTCTCGGACAAGGTACTCAACAAGAAAGAGGAGCTCACGCTGGAAGACATCATAGATGCCATCGCAAAGGAAGATGTACTGAGCCTCGCCACCCTGCAACACATCGCAGATGAGTTAGGCAAGCAACTGGCAGGCATCATTAACATATTCAACCCAGAGATGCTGGTCATCGGCGGAGAAATGTCTGTCACAGGCGATTATCTTACCCTGCCAGTGAACATGGGAATCAAGAAGTATTCGCTCAACATTATGAACGAAGATTCACAAATCGTCACTTCAGAGTTGAAAGACCAGGCCGGTGTCATCGGAGCGTGTCTGATAGCTCGACAGAAGTTGCTTACAATATAAAACCTATCACGACTAGCGGCATCTGCATCGTCTTAAGCGTTGCGAATAGGTGCCCATATATCAACATTATCCGCTGCATTCTAGCTTTTGGCTTGATGACAAAAAATGCAAGTATTACTACACCTATATGAGAACAATTTAAAATTGACCTATGACACAAAGGGGCAAATTGTTATTTTGCAGCAAATCTGAGTTCTATGTTACTTCCTTGTAAGGGGGTAATGGTATGAATTACGAGGGGCGCGCCATTCGTGGCGCCCCCTCTTTTTGGCATTTTATCAACCTCTACTATCTTTATCAGCAATTCATTCATTATTAACTATATATCACCAGAATCATGATGAATAACAACCGAAATCAACTCAATCGTTCATTACTGGCATTCGCTGCCTTGCAGGTAATGCCGCTGTCGCTCTTCGCTCAGGGAGAACGACCAAACATCTTGTACATTATGTGTGATGACCATGCCATGCAAGCCATCAGCGCATACGGTAGCCCAATCTCTAAATTGGCACCAACACCTAACATCGACCGCCTAGCTGAAAGGGGAATGAAATTCAACGAGGCTTTCGTGGAGAACTCTCTCTCTACTCCAAGCCGTGCGTGCCTGATGACGGGCCTTTACAGTCACCAGAACGGGCAGCGCCAGCTTGCCGAGGGTATCGACTCTACCAAGACCTTCTTCTCTGAACTGCTGCAGGGGGCAGGCTATTCTACTGCCGTAGTGGGCAAGTGGCACATGTCCTGCAGTCCGAAGGGATTCGACTACTATCATGTTCTGGATGACCAGGGTCAGTACTACAACCCAACCTTCGCTTCTACCGGCCAGTACGGTAACTTCAAGCAGGAGATGGGCTATGCCACCGACCTCATCACCGACCATGCCATCGAGTACCTGAACAACCGCGACAAGAACAAGCCATTCTGTCTGCTGGTTCACCACAAGGCACCTCACCGTCTCTGGATGCCTAACACCAAGTATGTAAGCAAGTATGCCAACGTCAACTTCCCGTTGCCAGAAACTTTCTGGGATGATTACGAGACCCGTGGTTCTGCTGCATCCACCCAGAAGATGTCTATCGACAAGTATATGGAGATGGTACGCGACCTGAAGGTTCCTGAGATGTACGATCCTTCTACTCCAGAGGGAAGAGATTCCTATGCCGGACTGATGGGCGAGATGAACCGCATGACTCCACAGCAGCGTGCCATCATCGATGCCTACTACATGCCAAGAAACCGTGAGTTCCTGAGCAAGAACCTGACAGGCAAGGAGTTAATCGAGTGGAAATACCAGAACTACATCCGCGACTACATGGCTGTGATTGCCTCTGTAGATGAGAGTGTGGGCAGACTGCTGGAATATCTCGACAAGAACAACCTCACCGACAACACCATCATCGTCTATACATCCGACCAGGGATTCTACATGGGCGAGCACGGCTGGTTCGACAAGCGATTCATGTACGAGGAGTCATTCCATACACCGCTCATCATCAGCTATCCTAAGCATATCCAGCCAAAGAGCGAGTGCAACCAGATGGTTCAGAACATCGACTTCGCACCTACCTTCCTCGACCTGGCTGGTTTGCAGAAGCCTAAGTACATGCCTGGAACATCACTCCAGCCGCTGTTTGCCGGCCAGCCAGTGAAGAAGTGGCGCAAGAGCCTGTACTATCATTATTATGATTACCCTACCTACCACCTGGTACGCAAGCACGATGGTGTGCGCACCGAGCGTTACAAGCTGATTCACTTCTACGGCAAGGGTGGCGAGAGAGCCGTGGTAGAAAACAAGTACCAGGGTCAGCCAGGCACTAGAGAGAACAACTGCTTCAATGCCCTCAAGTCTATCAATTACTTCACCGATGATGCCGACATCGACTACTGGGAGTTGTATGATATCAAGAGCGACCCTAACGAGCTGCACAATATCTACGGCAAGCCAGGCACTCAGAAGATTGAGAAGGAACTGAAGAAGTTGCTCGCCAACTACCGCAAGAATCTGAAGGTAGATGAATAGATTTTTAAAAACAGAATTTTATGAAGACAAACAAGACAATATGGCTCACTGGGGTAGGCATGATTTGCCTGCCTACCCTGGTGTGCGCCAAGCAGAACGTACAGCAGCCCAACATTCTCTTCATCCTCTGCGATGATATGGGATATGGTGACTTGGCTTGCTACGGTCAGCCTTACATCCATACCCCCAATATCGACCAGATGGCAAGAGAGGGTATGCGATTCACCCAGGCATACGCCGGGTCACCGGTTTCAGCCCCATCACGTGCTACCATCATGACGGGTCAGCATACCGGTCATACCCACGTAAGAGGCAACAAGGAATACTGGAGAAACGTGCCAATGGTGAAGTATGGAGTAAATGAGGACTTTTCTGTGGTGGGTCAGGAACCTTATGACCCGCAGCATAAGATTCTTCCGGAGATGCTGAAGGACAAGGGTTACCGCACCGGAGTCTTCGGCAAGTGGGCAGGCGGATACGAAGGTTCTGCCTCTACTCCCGACAAGCGTGGCATAGATGAATTCTACGGCTACATCTGCCAGTTCCAGGCACACCTTTATTATCCTAACTTCCTCAACCGCTACAGCAAGGCTTTGGGAGATACGGCGGTGGTAAGAGACATCATGGAGCAGAACATCCAGTATCCGATGTTCGGCAAGGATTATTTCAAGCGCAACCAGTATTCTGCCCGCATCATCCACGACAAGGCACTGGAGTGGATTGACCGTCAGGACAGCAAGCATCCTTTCGTAGGCTTCCTCACCTATACCCTGCCTCATGCCGAACTGGCCCAGCCGGAGGATTCCATCCTGGAGAACTATCAGAAGAAGTTCTTCGAGGACAAGACCTGGGGCGGACAGGAAGGTTCCCGATACAACGCCGTGGTTCATACCCACGCCCAGTTTGCCGGAATGATTACCCGTCTCGACCAGTATGTAGGCGAAATCTTCGCCAAGCTGAAGGAAAAGGGTCTCGACAAGAATACCGTGGTGATCTTTACCTCGGATAACGGTCCTCACGAGGAGGGCGGCGCCGACCCTAAGTTCTTCGGTCGCGACGGCAAGCTGAAGGGCTTGAAGCGCCAGTGCTACGAGGGCGGCATCCGCATCCCGTTCATCGCCTGGTGGCCGGAGCATATCAAGGCGGGCAGCGTAAATGATACCCAGTTTGCCTTCTACGACCTGATGCCAACCTTCTGCGACCTTGCCGGAATCAAGAACTTCGCCAAGCGCTATACCAACAAGAAACTGGCAGGTGATGGTTTCGACGGAATCTCCATCGCTCCTACCCTCCTGGGCAAGGATGCCGAACAGAAGCACCACGACTATCTCTACTGGGAGTTCCACGAGACCGACCAGATTGGCGTGAGAAAGGGCGACTGGAAGATGGTAGTGGTAAAGGGCGAGCCACGTCTCTACAACCTGGCATCAGATATCCACGAAGATCATAATGTAGCGGCAGATCATCCTGAAATCGTAAAGGAACTCCTGGCAGCTATCCAGAAGGAGCACAGAGACAACCAGGATTTCAAGATTACCCTGCCTAGGTTCTGATTCTTAACAAAAGTGGATTAAGGAGTTAACTTCCTCCATATATAAAACTTGAACAAATGATGAACGACAACATAGCAACCCCATTTGCCAAGCCCCTGTATGTGATGCTGAAGCCCGCAGGTGCCCATTGCAACCTGGCTTGCAAATACTGTTATTATCTGGAAAAGAACCATCTTTACCAGAACACTCCCCGACATCTGATGACCGATGAGATGCTGGAGCAATTCACCCGGGAGTACATCGAGGCACAGACCATGCCCCAGGTACTCTTTACCTGGCACGGAGGCGAGCCGCTGATGCGTTCCATCGACTTCTACAAAAAGGCGCTGGCGCTTCAGAAGAAGTACGCCCACGGCAAACAGATAGATAACGTCATCCAGACCAACGGCACTCTCCTCACCGACGAGTGGTGCGAGTTCTTTGCACAGAACCATTGGCTGGTAGGCATTTCCATCGACGGACCTCAGGAGTATCACGACCACTATCGCGTAACTCCTGCCGGAAAGCCTTCCTGGGAAAAGGTGATGCAGGGCATCAGCCTGCTGAAGAAACATCGGGTGGAATGGAATGCTATGGCGGTGGTCAACGCCTATAACGCTGAGCATCCGCTGGAGTTCTATCATTTCTTCAGGGACAACGGTTGCCAGTATCTGCAGTTTACCCCTATCGTGGAGCGACTCACCGAGCATGAAGACGGTCGCACCCTGGCGAGTCTTGCCGACGACCGGGAGATTCCGCTTGCGGATGCTTCCGTTACCCCGAAACAGTGGGGCAACTTCCTCTGCACCATCTTTGATGACTGGGTGCGCCACAATGTGGGTAAAATGTTTGTGGAAATCTTCGACTGCACGCTTGCCAACTGGATGGGTGTGCTGCCGGGCATCTGCGCCTACTCCAAGGAGTGCGGCCATGCGGGCGTGATGGAGCACAACGGCGATGTATATTCCTGCGACCACTTCGTTTTTCCGGAATACAAGCTGGGAAACATCAGGGAGCAGTCGCTCATCGACATGCTTTACGGTGAGAAGCAGCAGGCATTCAGCCGCCTGAAGCATACCTCGCTGCCCCGCCAGTGCAAGGAGTGCGATATGGAGTTTGCCTGTCATGGTGAATGTCCGAAGAACCGATTCGGGAAAGATAAGTATGGAGAGCCGGGACTGAACTATCTCTGTCAGGGATATTACCAGTATTATTCGCATGTGGCTCCCTATATGGACTTCATGAAGCGGGAACTCCTCGCCCAGCGTCCACCAGCCAACATCATGAATGTTTTAAAAAATAACTAACGATTATCATTATGAACAAGACTTATATCACCATCGCCCTGCTGTCGCCGCTGGCTTGCACGGCTGCGATGGGAGCCAGGAAGGCGAAGGCGAGCAATCAGCAGAAGCCTAATGTCATCATCATCCTCGCCGATGACCTGGGTTATGGCGACCTGGGATGCTATGGTGCCAAAAACGTAAAGACACCGAATGTGGATAAGCTGGCGAAGCAGGGAATCCGTTTCACCGATGCCCACGCCATCGCCTCTACCAGTACCCCATCCCGCTACTCTCTGCTCACGGGCGAATATGCGTGGCGCAAGCCGGGCACCGATGTGGCTCCGGGCGATGCGGGAATGATTATCAAACCAACCCAGTTTACCATGGCAGATATGTTCAAGAGCGTAGGCTATTCTACCTGTGCCATCGGGAAGTGGCATCTGGGCTTGGGTGCCGAGACTGGCAAGCAGGACTGGAATGCCCCATTGCCGTCAGCCCTGGCAGATATCGGCTTCGACCATCATTACATCATGGCTGCCACAGCCGACCGTGTACCTTGTGTATTCATAGAAGATGGCAAGGTGGCTAACTACGATCCGTCGGCTCCTATCGAGGTAAGCTATTACAGAAACTTCCCTGGCGAACCTACCGGAAAGGACAATCCTGAGTTGTGCTATAATATGAAGTCGAGCCACGGTCACAATATGTCTATCGTGAACGGCATCGGCAGAATCGGTTATATGAAGGGTGGCGGCAAGGCATTATGGAAAGACGAGAACATCGCCGATTCCATCACTACCCATGCCATCGACTTCATCAAGAAGAACAGCAACAATCCTTTCTTCCTCTATTTTGCCACCAACGATGTCCACGTGCCTCGTTTCCCACACGAGCGTTTCCGTGGAAAGAGCACCATGGGTGTGCGTGGCGATGCCATCGTGCAGTTCGACTGGTCGGTGGGTAAGATTATGGAGACCCTGGATAAGTTGGGTATTGCGGATAACACCATCGTATTGCTTACCAGCGACAATGGTCCTGTGGTGGATGACGGTTATCAGGATCAGGCAGAGGAACTCCTGAATGGTCATAAGCCAGCGGGTCCTTGGCGCGGCAACAAGTACAGTGCCTTCGAAGGAGGTACGGCGATTCCGGTCATCGTTCGTTGGCCCAAGAACGTGAAGGCGGGGCAGACCTCCGATGTTCTGATGTCACAGATTGACTTCATGGCTTCATTCGGCAATCTGATTGGTGCCACCTTCCCTAAGGGCAGTGCCCCTGACAGCAGGAACCATCTTGGCAATCTGCTCGGCACCGACACCACCCATCGTTCATGGGTAGCCGAAATGTCGAGTAACCATGTACTTTCCATCCGCACCAAGGAGTGGAAATACATCGAGCCGAACGATGGTTCCAAGATGATCAAGTGGGGTCCGAAGATAGAGACCGGCAACGATCCTCTTCCTCAGCTCTACCGCATCTCCGACAATCTCTATGAGCAGGATAATGTAGCCGATACTCATCCTACCGTAGTTTATGAGCTGCAGAACATCTTGAGAAGAGTAAGATAATAAAAAATGTATCTTTGCGACATCGTACAGAAACTGCTTTAGTAGTTGTTCTTTGGCAGTAAAGATACATTTAAATGCTTGATTTACAAAATAATATTAAAAGTTCACAAGTTTGTGGTCCACAACCTTGTGAACTTTGTTTTTTATCCGAATATTGCAGATACGGAATATAATGGATAATTGGCAAGCCAATCCTGCTCCCTATAAGGTGACATGGATAGGCGCATACCTTTCAATCCCTGATTGCGCTCCACAAACACCCTCAGACTCTTAGCCTGTAAATTCTCCTCAGCCTTTACTTCTATCGGAATGATTCTTTCCTCATCCTGCACCAGGAAATCTATTTCACCACGTGAATTTTCTGCCGACCAATAATAGATAGACAAGGAAGATTTCTCCTTCAGCTGCTGCAGGACATACTGTTCTGTCAGCGCCCCTTTGAAATCAGAAAACAGCACATTTCCTTCCAGCAAGCTTTGGGCAGGAATATTGCTCATGGCTCCCATCAGTCCCACATCAGACAGGAATAACTTGAAAGCAGAAAAATCCTCGTATGCAGCCAAAGGCAACAGGGCTTTCTTGCAGCGGTTTACCTTATAGATCAGCCCTGCATCTTTCAGCCATTCGATGGCGAGCTCAAAATCCTTTGCTCTAGCTCCTTCCTTCACGGCACCATAGATAAATTTCTTGTTTTCCTTGGCGAGCTGGGATGGGATGGATTTCCATATCATTCGGATACGTGGAACTTCTATAGCCGGGGCATGTTTGGAAAAATCACGCTCATACGCTTCAAGAATTCCATTTTGAATGTTTCTGACTTTAAACAAATTCCCCTCACTGGCAAAAGACTGGACTACAGCCGGCATTCCCCCTACCAGATAATACTGTCGCAGGCATTCTTCGAATTTATTCCGGAACATGGTTATCATATTCCAATCCTTTGACATGAGCAGTTCCACCATACGACTTTCACCGATTGCATCCAGGAATTCAAAGAAGGTAAGGGGATATAAATGCATGAAATCTACTTTACCTACAGGAAAAGAGTCATTCTGATGCATTGCTATTCCGAGCAATGAACCTGCAGCTACGACATGATATTGAGGTGCTTTTTCTGCAAAATACTTTAATGCAGTGATACCCCTTGGCGCTTCTTGTATCTCATCAAGGATAATAAGCGTATCTTCGTCTATAGAAACTCCAGTACTCCATTGTATGCTATTAATAATGCGGGGGATATCAAAGTCATGAGCAAAAACTTCCCGGAGCATTTCATTGTCTTCAAAGTTTATATACGCACTATGGGTATAGGCCTCTGTGGCAAATTCCTGCATCAGCCAGGTTTTGCCAACTTGGCGGGCTCCAAGCATGATCAACGGCTTTCGGTCGTTGCTTGCTTTCCATTGATATAGGTATTTGATAGCATTTCTCTTCATAACTCTCTGATTATTTGATGTTTCTGTGTGCAAAGATACATTTTTTATTTCAAAGAGCACCAAAAGTCGTCCTTAAAAATGTATAAAACCACAAAAAGTCGTCCTTAAAAGTGTGGAAAATTCCAAAAAGTCGTCCTTAAAAATGTATTTGTATCATACATCTAACAAAATCAAGCGGACTAGTTTCTTTAAAAGAAAGTCTCCCGACAGGCATCCCAGCAGATTTGAAATCCGCCGAACACCTAACGAGATAATCTGCGCTAACAAGCTTTTTTCATACCATTAGCGCAGATTATCCACGAATAATTTGCGCTAATGGGTATTTTTTTATATCTTTGCGCAGAAAATAACGAAAGATATGGAACAGAGACTGATAGGAAGAGAAGCAGAACTCAAACTGCTCAATGAATATATAAACTCCGATAAATCAGAGTTTATCGCCGTCTATGGAAGACGACGTGTAGGCAAGACTTTTCTCATCAGAAAAGCCGTAGAGGATCATTTTGCCTTCTTCATGACAGGAATGAACGGAGTTGCCAAAGGCGAACAGCTTGTCAACTTCAGCATTGCCCTGCAAAAATATACCCACTCCACCACTCTGCAGACATTCAAGAGCTGGCTGCTGGCATTCTATGCCCTGTCACAATACATAGAAACACTTCCGGAAGGCAAGAAAATAATATTCATCGATGAATTGCCATGGATGGATACCGCCAAATCGGGATTCATACCTGCACTGGAAAACTTCTGGAACAGCTGGGCTGTACTGCGCAACGACATCAAACTCATCGTTTGCGGATCCGCCACCTCCTGGATGATCAACAACCTGATTCGCAACCGTGGTGGCTTGCACAACCGACTGACCCATCATCTGATCGTAAAACCATTCACTCTGCACGAATGCGAAGAATACTTCAAGGCTTACCACTTCGGCTACAGCCGAAAACAGATAGCAGAATGCTATATGATTATGGGAGGAATACCTTATTATCTGTCTATGATGGATAAATCGAAAAGTCTGGCACAGAACATCGACCAGCTGTTTTTCGCAGACAATGCAGAACTGAAAGATGAGTTCAACGACTTATACAGAGCTTTGTTTAAGAAATCAGCCGACCATATCGCCGTGGTTACTGCCCTTGCTACCAAAGGAATGGGTATGACCCGACAGGAACTGGTCAAAGCATCGGGAGGAAAAGATAACGGAGCCTTCTCTGCAGTACTGGAAGAATTGGAACAATGCGGATTCATCCGTCTGTATGAACCATTCAGCACTACCAACAAGATGACTTCCGACATTCGCCAAAAGCGAAACACCTTATTTCAGTTAGTAGATTTCTATACGCTCTTCTACTTCCGGTTCATCAAGCACAACAAGTATCAGGATTCCAGTTTCTGGTCATCCTCCCAGAACAGTCAGCTATACCATACTTGGGCAGGACTGTCGTTTGAGATGCTTTGTCTAAACCATATAGACAAAATCAAGCATGCCCTGGGAATTTCGGGAGTACAGACCTTGGTTTGCTCATGGCGAAGCAGCAACACAGAAAAGGGAGCTCAAATAGACTTGCTGATAGACCGGAAAGATGAAACCATCAACATCTGTGAGATGAAATTCTACAAGAGCGAATTCGAAATCAGCAAGGAATATGAGGAGAAGTTGCTAGAGAAACTGCGTATCTTCACAGAAGAGACGAAGACTTCCAAATCGCTTCTCCTCACATTGATTACTTCTTTCGGATTGAAGCAGAACAAACATAGCGACATCGTACAGAAACAGATTACGATGAATGATTTGTTTATTTAAAAGATAACCCTAAAATGAAAGGGTGTGGCTCATGCCACACCCCACCTCAAAACTCCCACAATTACTTCTTACTCTTCGGCGCCTTACTGAATTTATACATCAAATGCACCATCGCATAGCTTGGCAGGGTGTTGTTCCATTTCTCGGTCTTGCCCTGGCCGCCCACCTCATACACGGTGCTCGACAGATTCTGAAGAATATCAAAAGCCTCTGCCTTCAGCGTCAGCTTGCCTTTGCAGAACGAGCGGGATAGCGAGGCATTCCATACCAGATCACTGGTGTTAAACGACTTCTCGCTGTAACCACGCCTACAATATTCCTTCAGGTCGGTAGAGAGCGAAATGCCCAGAGGCAAGGTGTAAGTCATGTTGCCACCATACTCAAAATCATAGGCATTCAATTTCTCGAAATTACTGCGGTCGCTCGTACCATGCTTCCACTCCACCTTTCCACCCAAGTTGATGCTCAACTTGTCTTTCTGATACTTGAAGTACAAACTGTTACCCAACTCAGTTCTGAGCACATAGCAGAGCTGGGAAGAATTATCATCGTAAGCTATATCAAAATCCTTGCGGCGCAAACCGTTAAACCACAGACGATAATCCAGACGGAACAAACGGGCCTTGTCAAGAGCCACACCATAAGAGGTCGTTGTCCAGAAATCCCAGTTGCCGCCACCACCAATATTATCACTCATATAGGTGTAGCCACCCGTCTGCGAATTATAAGTAGTGCGGGTACCCACAAGATTATGATAGAAATTACCCGTAGCGAAGAATCCTATATACTGCTGGTTCTTGAGTCCGTTGAAACGGATGTTTACATCGTAATGATGATACAGCGAATTCTCCAGGTCCGGATTGTTCACCCTCACCGCCAGCGGATTTGAATTGTCTCTGTATGGCATGATGCTGAAGAAATCAGGCATCTGACTCTGCATATAATAATGTAAGCTGATAGACTTCTTATCGTCATAACAACCGTACATGAACGTAGGTCTGAATACCATACGGCTTCTTTTGGCTATCGTGTCGAGAGCCGATGTGTGGTAATTGAGACGCTCCTTTTCTTCAGAAATGCTCAGCGATAGAAACAGGTATGAAGATCTATCATTTCTTTGGAATACAAGTTCACCACCCGTATTCTTTTTCATCGTCTGATAGCTTCTACTCACATCCTCGTCAATCACCCCCGAAAGCTGCTCCATATTAGAAGGCAGCGTGGCGAACATCAGTTCCGGATTGGCTATCCAGTCACCGCCCAGCTCATCCAGACGGTATTTCAAGCCCTTCACCGATTGATAGGTCTGCGCAAAATCTGGGCCAACCAACACAGTCCATTTTGTATATGGAATTTCTATTCCATACTTAAAGGTGTTTCTTATATTATAGCTGTTCGACCTGCTGTCGTTGTAATAGTTACGCAAGTCCTTCTCGCCAGTCTTGAAATACTCATTGCGGTTCAGGCTGAAAGACTCGTTTGGCTTAGAGCTGGCATAGCTTCCATTCAAATTCAGTTCTATTCTATCACCCCAAGGCAACTTATACCATACCAGAGCAGTCTGACTACCTGTGAATGCATGCACTTTAGAGCGTGATTGATAGAGCGACCGGTTGGTGATGATGTCATGCAAGCTGCCACTAACATTCTGGGCAAAGGTAGAATCGATGGTCTGCCTGATATCGCCCCATCTTTCAGGATTGGCAGAATAGGTAGCACTACGGTTTGTCGATGAAGTCTTTCTGTCGGAGTAGTCGATACGGGTATCCAACCATACTCCCAACTTTCCATCCACCTGGAAGGTATTGTAGAGGTTGAAACTATGGTTGTCACTGCGCGAATCACTGATACTTCTACCGAAGATATTGCCTGTAGAGGCAAAATTCTCCTGCGAACTGTGGGTCAAGTCATGCGTATTGTCCCAAGCAAACGTAACGTTTCCCTGCTCTCTTATTTCCTGGCTCTTCGATGTCGTATTAAAGTCAACGCCCACTTGGCGGGTAGTCTTTTGTCCCTGCGGACTGTTGGAAGGCGACCAGTCGCCCTGACTTCCCGGTTTTCGTGTTTCGTTCTTGTTATTCATGTTGCCGAATACCGAGATTCGAGAATTGTCAGTGTAGTAGAGACCGAAGAGACGAGCCAGATAGCGGTCTTCGCTTCCCCCCGCCGCCTCCATGTTGGCGATGTATCCACGGGAGTACTCACGCTTCAGGGCCACATCCATCACATAGTCTTTCTTCTCCATCTCCTTCCCCATGAGTCGGCTTTTTTCAGAAGAACGGTCATACACCTTCAGTTCCTTTACGGTATAGTAAGGAAGATTGTCGAGCATCACCTGATTCTTCCCCTTGAAGAAGTCTTTTCCGTTGAGGAGCAGATAATCTATCTTTTTGCCGTTTACGTAAATATCGCCATTACTCTTCAGTTCAGCTCCTGGCATCTGTCTTATAAGAGCATCGAGCATGGAGCCATCAGGCACATTGAATGCGCTGGCGTTAAAGACGAGCGTATCGCCACGGTAAGCCAGCTTCACCTTGGTGCCAGTCACCACCACGTCATCGAGGGCAACATCCTGATTGAATTTCTTCTTGAGCAAAAGCGAAGGAAATAAGAAACTTTTATTGCGTGCTATGTATTTGATGGTATGATTGATACTGTTCGTCTCATAGCCTTCACACTCTGCCTTGACGATATAAGTAGCGGGACGTGCTGGGACTTGAGTATGATAAAAGAGGTGTTTTTCCCATCCACTCGTAGTCATGGTATCTATCACGTTGCTGTCCTTGTCCATCACCGTGACAAAGGCCTTCAGAAAGGCCTGGGTAAACGAATCTTTCACGTCACCATAAATTTCTACTTTATGCTCTTTCTTTTTCTTTTCTTGCTGTTGCTGCAGATTGTGCAGGTTGCCACGAGCATGGATTGGCAATACAGCCATCAAAAACAAGATAATCAAGTTAATAGATTTCATATTTTACCATTTTAGTTATTATTCACCACATTCTTTCACCTACAGTATTGCCCCCATCAGGCAGCCAATATACTGATAGATTTTGCAAAGATACAGTTTTTATGTTAGAATGTAGCATAATGGTCTGCATTTTAATCTTTATTATCTTTTTTATTATAGGTATAAAGTGCACTTTTCCCGCCAGGCATCAAAAAAGAAAGTCTCCCGCCAGGCGTCCCGGCGGTTCAAATGAGACTACTTCTCTACCAGCACATCCTGCTCCTCGTAGCTGTCGTATCCCAGACTTGCGAATTATAGTTAATAAAGAATAAAAAAAAGTATGTATGTTTACATATATGCTAACTAATCTGTATTTTTGCATTATATAAAAAAAGAGAATATGTTTGAGCGACCGAAATTTTACACAGAAGACGAAGCTTTAGATAAAGTACTCGGTAAGGAAGGTACACCATTGCGTAATCAATATGAATCAGACATGAATGCTTTTCTGATGGGAGAAGCTATCAAAAAAGCACGCCAATCGAAGAATCTGACTCAAGAGGAACTTGGAGCACTAATTGGAGTAAAGAAATCACAAGTTTCTAGAATAGAAAAAGGAAACAATATTACATTTGCTACCATAGCCAAAGTTTTTAGAGCAATGGGAATCTCTGCCAGCTTTGAAATGGCAGGTATTGGCAAAGTCGCATTATGGTGACAAACTGTATGAGTACCCAGGTGTCTTCAAGAGCGTAAGCCCGCCAGGCAGGACGCCTGGCGGATCCAATGCGCCTACTTCTCTACCAGCACATCCTGCTCCTCGTAGCTGTCGAACCCCAGACTGAGGTCGGCACCTCTTTCCTTGAAAATCTCCAGGAGTTCTGCCTGCATCTGAGGATTGAGAGGAAACTCGCCATTCCTTGCCTTGTAGAAACGGCGCTGGGTGAACGGGGTATATACGTTCAAATATCTGGCATTGCCCGATGGGATGGATTGGCAGAGACGGCTGAAACCTCTTGCCCAGCGCTGACGTTCGGAAACGAGATGGTAAGGACAGCCCTCTCCCTCTACCTGGAGAAGATCGGTATTCAAGACCATAAAGGAAGCTTCTTCAGCCTTTGCCTTCTGATAATTGGCGTAGCGGGCACAGGTGTTGCTACGGCTGCAGGATGCCAATGGGCATGTAATGTTATAAGGAATATACTTGTTCATATTTGCGTGATGTTTTAAAAGTTATTCTATAGTCTATCATATATTTTATTGCCTCACTACGGCACAATATTGCCCTTTACCAGGGCAATATCTTGCCATTGCCAGGCACGAAACGATACGTCGGGAGATAGAAAAACCTTGCTCTCCATTTTACTCTTCACTCTTCACAGATTCGCCTGAAGCCCCGATAAACACTGGGGTTGCGAGAGGTGAAGGGGTGGCTCAACCCTTCACCACCCTTCACCCACCCTTCACCTTTTCGAGAAAAACGGCTCCAGGAGAATACTTCTCAGGCAGATAGAGCAAGGAGCTGATAGGCCTGTCCGTGTTTGGTATGCTTGCTCTTGCATCCCATAAACTTGAGGGTTTGACCTATCTTCACCTTGGTACTCATATTTCCCACCAGCATAGGATATTGCAGATGAAGTACATCGAAAACCTCGGAACTCACCATCCATTTACCTTCCTCTTCTTCTGCCGGCATTCGGAAACAGTAACTGATCATGGTCTCCAGATCATCCACCTTGAAGAAGGGCTGGTTGAATTCCTGGATGCGTGCCACCTCATCATTGGTGAACCAATAAGGGGTCTGCTTATCCCGAAGCTCATACATCATTTGTGCATAGAGCTGGTCATAATTGATGACCGAACTGTTGTCTATAAACTCCCCGTCGGGAACTCGAAGACAGAGGTAACGGCGACTTCCCGTCGGGTCGCAGAGTGGATGCTCATCATTGGTGGTTGCCAGAAAAGAGGCGTATCTTCTGCGGTCTGCCTGACTCTTTCCGAAGATAGGACGACCATTCACCTTTACCTTCGAAAGCGTCTGCTTCAGCTTGCCCTGCTGGGCTACGGTGATGTTGGCAAGCTCATCAATGTTCACCAGAAGATTATGGGTGAGCGCCATTTCTGAATCAAACTTGTTGCCGAAGTTGATGTGGTCGAGGAAATACTGGCGAAGTTCCTCGGGCAGCAGTCGGACGGCGAAGGTACTTTTTCCGCAACCCTGCTGACCGATAAGCACCGGTACGGCTTCATTACCGTGCAGCATGTCCATCTGCAACCAATGGGCTACTGCCGAACGGAACCAGGTGGCGCACCAGCCAAGCTGTTCGCTGGTCAACCCCGGAATTCTGCCGAAAAGAGCAGCCACATGGTTCTTGCCATCCCATTTCGGCAGCTTGTTCATGTATTCCTGGATAGGGTCGAAGACGGGAACGGCATCCGACTTGATGTACTCCTCGATGTCCTGTCTTGGCGACTTCTTCTCGCCGATTCCCAATTTCTTGGCGCGGCGAACAATGGAGTTGAAAGCCTCAGCTGTAAGCACCTTCCAGTTCTTCTCCTCTTCCTCCATCTCCTCTTCAGGTTTGATGCAGAAGAACTCGGTCTTTCCGTTCAAAACATTTCTGCGGAAGAGGTAAGACTCCTCCAGAAAGCTCTCTACCTGGTAGATTGCTGATTGATTACCTGCCATCATTGATGACTTCAAATTAGTTTTTGTTTCCATACTCATGGTTTTAAAATTATTAATAATGTTGTGATTCACCCTCAAATTTGAAGAGGTAAGCGGCTCCGCGTTTATACCTTGCATAATTCAAAAAAAGCAGTAACAGCTGA